>Ga0326727_10003920_pt1 | contig 46164 bp, 30 predicted proteins | sample MB2enrmetagenome_FD_207643 | JGI IMG/M metagenome (GOLD analysis project Ga0326727, IMG submission 207643) | Lab enriched peat soil microbial communities from McLean, Ithaca, NY, United States - MB29MY | ecosystem: Environmental > Terrestrial > Soil > Wetlands > Peat | place: USA: New York... | reverse complement strand
ATGGACTCCTGACCTCATCCCAACCCGCGACATTTTCCCGCTTTGAACGGATCGGCCAGCGCGCCAAGGAATGGGAGCACAAGGCCGACGAGTTAGTTATCCGCGCCCGTGAGCTCGCCAAACAGTCCGAACATGCGGAGGCGATATCGCGTCTGCTCGAGGTCGCCGACGACATAACTGACGCGCTGGAGGAAACGGCCTTCCATCTTACCCTTTTGCCATCGGACAGCATGCGGGAAGAACTTCGTTTGCCCCTGGCCTCGCTAGCCCGGCTCCTCGTCGAAGGGACCCAGGAATACCTGAAAGCGATAGAGAATGCCAGGGGAATCCACCGCAGCGCGTCGCCGGATGACATGCACGATTTTCTTGAATCCATTCATCAGATCGTCGCTATCGAGCGGCAAAGCGATACGACGGAACGTATGGTGCGCAAGGCCCTTGTCACCTCGGCAAAGGATTACCGGCAGGCTTTTGTCATTAGCGAATGCGCAAAGAAACTGGAATCCGCCGCCGACGCTTTGATGCATACAGGGATGATCCTGCGTGACCAGATACTAGGTCAGATCATGGAAGGTTAGGTGTTCCGGATGAGGCGCGACAACATTTTCAAAATCAGTCCCCATGCAATGAGCACCATAAAGGGTGACGTGGATAAACTGGGTTTTAAAGCCTTTGCATTGGTGCACATGGCACGTCTCGGTCTCCCCGTGCCGCCCGCGTTCGTTTTGGGGACACCACATTGTCGCCTCTGGCGTCAGGATCCGGGAGATTATAGAGCAAATCTCGCATCCCTCTTGGAAGAGCAGATGCGCTGGCTCCAGTCCGTCACCAAAATGGGTTTTGGCGATCAGCGTAATCCCCTCCTCGTTTCCGTCCGTTCCGGCGCGCCAGTTTCAATGCCTGGCATGATGGACACCCTGCTCAATATCGGCCTCTGTGATGCCACGGTGCATGGCCTGTTGCGGATTACCGGCAATCCCCGTCTCGTTTGGGATTCTTACCGTCGGCTCATTCAGAATTTTGCCGAGGTAGTCTTCGGCGCCACCCCGCAACCCTTCGAGGAGGTACTCGAGGCGGCACTCGCCCGGGAACATCTGGACCGCTTTCAGGAACTGGACTTTCAGAGTTTGACGGAAATTACCCGGACCTACCTACGGCTTTTCAGTGAACTCACGGGAAAAGCATTTCCCCAGAACCCGTTCGACCAGCTAGGACTTGCCGTGCAAGCGGTTTTTTCCTCGTGGGACTCGCCCCGTGCCGTCGACTACCGCCGCATCTATGGCATACGCGATGATCTTTGTACGGCGGTCACCATCCAGAAAATGGTTTTCGGCAATGCGGGAGGGACGTCGGGGTCGGGTGTGGGATTTAGCCGTAATCCGGATACTGGTGAGAAAAGGCTCTATTTCGATTTCATGTTCAACAGCCAGGGCGAAGATGTCGTTTCCGGGCGCACAACATCCTTTGACACCGAGAGGCTTTCCAGCGTTCTCCCCGGCACGCTGCAGGAACTGCGTAACATCTGCGGTGCCCTTGAGCAGGAATTCCGTGACGCCCAGGAATTCGAATTCACCATTCAGGACGGCATACTCTATCTTCTTCAGGCGCGCTCGGCCAAGAGGACGCCATGGGCAGCGTTACGTATCGCGGTTGATCAGGTAAGAGAAGGCATCATCGATCAGGAGGAGGCGCTTGCCAGCTTGGCGGGGCTTCCTCTTGATGAGATTAAACGCGAGCGCTTGTTGACTGAAGCGAAACAGCCGTTATGTCAGGGGCAACCTGCGGGGATAGGCGTGGCCGTCGGATCGATCGTACTTGACTTAGACGCTGCGCGGAAATTTTCCGCTGAAGGCCGGCCAGCGGTGCTGGTTCGTGAGGAAATGACAACCGACGACATTGCCGGCATTGCCCTCTCGGCCGGTGTGCTGACGGCCCGGGGAAATCGAACCTCGCACGCTGCCGTAGTGGCGCGGCAGCTTGGCAAGGGATGTGTTGCGGGGTGCGGCGGCCTGCAGATCGATCTCGCGCGTCGTGCTGTCGTTTTTGGTGACCGATCAATTACGGAAGGCGAACTGATCACCCTGGATTCCAACACCGGTCATGTCTTTGCAGGTGAAGCCGAGATTGTTATTGATTACCCGACTCCCTGGCTGGATGAAATCAGGAAATGGCGGCAATCGGCGGAAAACCGCAAAACCGCAGAGAACTCCAGGGGATTGCACAAATCTTCCGGACGGTGACGACTGAGTTTATCATCCCTTGACATAGCGGATTGCAACCTGCAAAACGCATCAATCCGGAAGGGTATAAGGCGTAAAAGCCTCTTTACGGGATGTTATCAGTTTTTTGCCAACGGCCATCCACTTGAAGACAGCAGGCTCTTGCAGTTCAAAAGGGTTGATTTTCATATTGACCGCTGTGCCCCTTTTGAAGTCAAATCCACCCGGCAGTGACAGAAGAGAGGCTGTTAGGCTGCTCATATCCGGTTCTTGCCCCACAACCACCAGTTCCTGCAGCGGCTGGAAATCATGTAAAATTTTCCGCAAGGCATCCATGTCAAACCCCGCATTAAGTCCATTCATCACTATGAGCGGTCCCAGGTAGGCTAGTGTTTCCGCCAGGATATCCGCAGTCTGCACCGAGCGGATAAATGAGCTGGTGAGGATCAAATTCGGGTCGGTGCCATTTTTCAGCATAGTGCGGGCTGTTTGGCGAAAGAACGCCCTCCCTTCGGTGGTCAGATATCTGTTTTTGTCGCGAATAATGGCTGCTGCGTGGCGAATCAGTATCAGTTTCATAAAACCACTCCATATCACTCCCGGCGTCTCCAGCCTGGTTTAACTAGTTTCCATCTGGAAACGCTCCTTCTGATTTATCCTTGGCTCCCTTTGCTCCCCAATTCGGCCAGGCTGAATTGTCTTTCATCACAGAGTAAATCTCCGGGCTTGCCTGCGCGGCCCACCAATGTATGCCTCCGTGCAATCCCTTGGTTTCCTTGCCGGGACGAAAATTTTCTAGTTTCCGAATTGAAAACCAATAGTGTCTCACCCGGAGTTTAAGGATGGTCCCTAGCTAAATGTGAAACTCTCAATAAAAGCAGTCACACCAGTACCCGTGAACTGCTCTGACGATTTGCCTTCTTCACCTGCATCTGTTAAGCTTTTTTCAGACAGTTGCAGAAAAAACCGGATTTCATTTTTCCTTTACCCCAAAGTGCTTTTTTCAGGAGGATTTGCTCATGGCCGAATACCAATTCATAGCCTTTGCCCTTTCCGGAGAACTGGATCTGAACAGGTTGGGGGCCCATCTCGGCATCATCCGCAAATACCGGTGGGAAGATCCGATGATGCTCAATCCCCTGACCCTTAAGCCACTGGCGGATGAGCGCACGGAAGAGAAGCATGTTTATCTCTACTATTTTGGCGCTGTAGTCTTTTTCAACTGTTCCGACAAAACCATTCGCGATTTTTCCCGGGAGATGGGCAAAATCACCGACTCCTTCAAAGGATTCCCCAATATTAAATTCCAGGACCACTATTCGCTGCGGATAGAAGAAGGGGGATCACTGGCTATTACCAACGATTTCGCCGTAATGCCGAACTACGACCGCGCCTTTATCGACATTATCGTCTTCGTAATCGCCAAATCGGTAGCTCTGGAACGGATCGAGGAAGATGTGGATACGGTGCTCGATGAAATGGAGAGTTTCATTGCGCTGCTCGACAAAGGAAAGCTGGGAATCCCGGACAAAAAGCTCGCAAAGCTTGCCTCTTCCATACTCACTTTCAAGTACCGCTCCATCGCCTATATCATGGTGCTCGACAAGCCTGACATAACCTGGGAAAACCAGGAAGCGGACAGCCTCTACCTGACCATGGCCGACCTGTTCGAACTGAGCCAGAGGTATGAGGAAATCCGGCACAAATCGGAAACCCTCATGGACATTACCGAGGTCTTCACGAGCTTAAGCCACGCAAGCAGGGCTTCCCGGCTGGAGGTGATCATCATTGTCCTCATCTTCGTCGAGATTGTCCTCTATCTTTTCACGTTTAAGTAATGGTCATCCTTATCGGTTGTGCTGGTAAACTAACGACCAAGCAGCCAGGTTATTTCTAAGAGTAGACCTTCTTCAACGATTTTCTGGCCTTTTTCAGCCCCTTGCCGATATCCACAACTTTAGCCTCAGCCAGAAGGGCGATTCTCTTCTCCGCCTTGGCCATCCCTTTTCTTGCCCTGTTCACCTTGGTTTCCAGATTTTTCTCCACTTTTTCCAGGGAGGAAATCACCTTCATGATCTGTTTTTCCACCTGTTTTCCGCTCTTTCCGGCTATCTCTTCCGGGAAGCTCTCCCTGACCCTTTGCGCGATCCCATGCACCTGTTCTTTCAGACCAGCCACGCGCTGCTTCAGCTCCTCCACCTTCTGCGCCTTTGTTGTCCGGCCCTCCCCGGCAAGTTGGCCAGCCTGTTCGAGAATGGCGGGGATCATGCGCCGGTTGATACCCGGGACCTTTGTCAGTCCATCCTCACCGGCGGCGGCCACCTTCGCGACTGTGTCGTAACCCGCCTCGGCAAGGCGCTGGGACAGGACTTCCCCCACTCCTTTAAGCTGTTTCAGTTCGTTACGCTTCTTCATAGCGTCCTCCTCTGGTTTGTCTTATGTGACATATAACGCTAAGACTCATGATGTTTGTTCGTGAAAGTAAATTTATAATTCCATATTGTTACAATTATATTAACATATAATTAGCAAATATATTTGAATTTGCAATGATAAATGATCAATAAAGGGCCATCGCGTAAATAATTCACACAAATGTAACAATTGAATCTGGTGTAAATATCATGACGAGTTGACCATTCCAATGCAGACTTCATGAGACTGTCTGTCGGGTTTGTGTCTGGAAGGCGGCTTTTCGCTATTCTCTTCTGAACATACTGAGTTAGGGCATGAAAAGAAATAACTTACCGTACATTGTTTATCCCCTTTATTCCTTATTTGCTGCTGGGGAAAAGTTGATTTTAGCGTCAGCCGGATTGCTGAAAAAGCACCAAATGGCGGCCTAAGTGTAGACGGATAGGCTGGTAGTGGTTTAAGGGGGCGCTATGTTCGTGTTGTCAACCTTGACACTGGTCGATCTCAAATTGTTTAAAAGGATCCCGGATACTAGCTACAAGTTTCTGTGTTGGAAGAGACCCTGCAAAAGATGAAGGAAAAGGTTGACAGTAAAGCGGAGCTGCTTCCGACTCTGCCAATGGTCTCTTCGGATGTGGGAGATTACAGCTGGACTCTTCTTTTGACGCTAAACAGACCAAAAAGTCCGGATCCGAACAGCCAGGCGGCCGCAGGGAGGGGGGTGGGGAGGGCATCATTGGCGACTACACCGCCAAAATTATTGCTGCTGGTGAAACCGCCTCCAGCATTCGACGAGCCGATAAACGAAAGATTCAACGCGCATGTACTAGTGGAGTTAGCCGGTATGCCGAAGTATTGACTAATATTCGGATTTTCTAAGCCCACAAACGTTGCGCCAATGATGTCAAACTGGGACTGTCCAAATGGAAGTACCGTGACACTGGCGGCTTGAAAGCTTCCAGAAAGCAGGGTAGTGCTGGTAAATAAACTTAAGGCTGGTATCTCGCCTTGCAATGTAATCGTCCCAGCGGATCCGATATTCCAAACATTTCCCGTTTGGCCTGTTACTGGCCCCGCTTGAAAGTTGAGTGTTCCATTGGATATGGTGAGAGCGCCCGCGTTCTGTTGGGTATCGGTACCGGTTAGGCTTGTCACGGTTAAGTTATTACCGTGAAGAAACGCATCCACGCTTGGGTCATAGACGATTGATGACGAGGTGTCCCAGTTTACCGAGTAACTTATGGACAGTGCCGCATGGGCGGCTTTTGTAGATAAAATCAGGATCAAAGTGATGAGAGCGGGAAGAAAAAGATTCTTGAAAATACCAGCTATTCTCCAATTCATATCCTGTTCCCCCTCTTAAACAACGTTTACTCCTGGCAAACAATCAGGATGTCATTTTCGATCTGGAGCCAAATTTTGACCCGAATCAGAAGAAGTGCTAACCTAGCGTTTCGATAACACACAGACGGTGAAGTTAATTCGATATACCATTTTTGCTTAGATATGAATCACCTGCATGCATCCTTGGAGTCGACCTTGTGTTTTCGAGTATCGGTCCAGATCGCACAGTTTTGGTTCGCACCTTTCAGTTATGCGTCATTAACATTTGCGCCGCTAAAAATCAGCATTATCAAGAATTGTATTGCCAACATCCGGATTGCTTTAGATACGCGCTGATCAAATGAGTATGGTTTTTTGTCACGGAATCAAGATTCAATTAATCAAGGTTGTAAAAACACTAAACCCGCCACAAAACTCTACCGCAGCGGGCTTTCTATTCCCTCCGGAAAGGTTGGCTAAGTTCCCGAAATCAGGTCCACTATTTCTTCAATTTAATTGGCAGAATAAGATAGCATGAGATTATTTCGATTATGTTAAGAAATTAAAAAATTATGATGAATATTCCTTATCGGATTATTTCCTTTCACCAACTGAATTATCGTGTTTTATTCAAATATTACTGTCCTATTATGACCGGCATCAAGTTCAGGAGTTTATTCCAGCTCTTTAACCGTATTCATGATGGCTTCCGGAGTGATCTGGCCATTGCCGGCCAGTATCCTCACTTTACTGGTTTTTACGTTCCGAATGACTAGCGTTGGCGTTGTATTGACCTTGAACTCCTCGGCTAGCTTCTGGAATTCTTCCATCTGCTGGGTGACATCCAGGAAGCTTAGCTGTTTGTAAGTGACGCGCAAAGGTGTTATGGCATCCTTGATCTCTTCATAAGAAGGATTCTTCGTCTTTCTCGCAACGCTGAAAAGCGCCTTGCGCAATTGCAGGTATTTCGGCTTCTCATTTACAGCAAAGGAAAGGTCGTAAGGCACGAAGTTCAAAGCCTCCTGGTGGATGATCCTGTCGATGAACAGGATCCTCGCCTTCTTTGACAGTGAAGGGTATACAGATTCCATCACCCCTTCCACCCCTGCGCAATACGGGCAAAGCCAGTCGGAAAAGAAGTAGATTTGCAGCCGGCTATCCTTGTTTCCCATATTCAGGTTCAGCTGACTTGCCGAGGCTTCCTCCTTGGCGATCCCAGAAAAGGTCAGGGTAAAACCGACCATGGCGGTGACACACAAAAGCAGTGGTTTGCCGAATGCCTTCATATTCATCTGGAATTTTTCCTTACGGAAAATGAGGTATCTGCCGATCTGGCAGGTGGCCAGGATATAGACGATGGCAGTGGCCGTGAGACAGAGGGGGCACCAGGCGCCTATAACATTTTTCTGGAACAGGATCATGTTGACTTCGGCCCCGGATGCACCTGCCAGGAGGAGATTGAACAAAAGAGGGGCGCCGGGGAACCGTTTTATTAGTGATACAAGCAGGCCTGCTAGGATGAAGAATGAGATGCCGAGCGGTGCAAAAGCAAAACCGAAGAGGCGGTACTTGTGGGCCTCAGTGCAGCCGCCGAAGGTGCATATGTCAGTAGCGGAGAGAATAGAGACAGCAAGTCCGCCCGCTAGCAGGACAAAAACGAAGAGACGAAAGCGGTTATCCATGGATACCTCGGACAAAGTCATTGTTCAGCCAGTTTGTAACCAAAGCCCCGCACCGTTTTTATCAAACAACCAGCCGCTCCCAGTTTGGCGCGGAGCTTGGTAATATAGGTATTAACCGTGCGCGTGTCCCCAGTATAGGAATAACCCCATACGATCCGCAGCAGGTCTTCCCTGCTGTGTACCTTCCCCAGTTTATCGGCAAGGGTGCTAAAAAGATTGTATTCTATGGGTGTAAGCTCTATTTCTTCATCGCCGACAATTATCAGGTGCCGTTCGGCGTCTATGGTGAGAGGGCCAATCTTGCAGACCTTGCCGACAATCCTTGGCGAAGAAGTGCGCTGCAACACTGCCTTGATCCGGAGTAGCAGAATCCTGCTGGAAAAAGGTTTTGCAATATAATCGTCCGCCCCTAGCTCGAAACCGACCACCTGGTCGATTTCCTCGCTTTTGGCCGTCAGCATTATGACCGGAATAGTGGCGGTTTTCGGATCTTTCCTGAGAAACTTGCATACTTCCAAACCCAGCATACCGGGGAGCATCAAGTCGAGCAGGACCAGGTCAGGAGAGTTTTTGCGGGCGGCCTCCAAACCGGATATTCCATCAAGAGCGATTAAAGGGTGATAGCCTTCGTTCTTCAGATTAAAAGCGAGCAGTTCCGCCAGGTCCTTTTCGTCTTCGACAATCAGGATAGTCTTTGCGCTCATTGTATCACCTCTTCCCGTGAGCAATCTCCAACATAAGGGTCCTTACCACTATGGCGCCATTGCCGGCACTTCCAAAGGCATGACCGCCCTCTCTTCGTATCCTGGATAACCCTGGATCCAGCAGCCGCAGATATAGCACATGATGCCGAATGCGGTCCCGGCATGTGTCGCGAGCTGTTGGTGCACAATTCCAATTTTCGCCTTGCATTTCGGACATGACATGGTTTTTCACCATCCTTTCCCATTTTAAAAACAGTTACTTCTCTATTCACGGCAGCCTGAACTTTCCGAGTGAATGCATTCTGTTCCGTATGCTGTTTTGGAGAGAGATACATCTACAAGTGATTTTCCGCCATACTAGACGCGCGATTTATAGCAGATGATTGTTGTCATAGGGTTACGGGTTTTGAAATATTGAGTTACATTTATCAGGCTTTTCACAGTCATTGAGTAAGCCTTCATCACACGGATAGTATGCATAGAACGAAGAAAACGGATTTAAACCTAAAACCAGAAACGTTTCTTGCGGTTAACTTCGGATAAAATCAGATTTAAAATTTCCAAAAAGGGCTTTACTAAAATGAATTTTAACCGCCCTTATCCGAAGTTAGGAGAATCGATCCGCGAGCCATTTCTATTTGATTTGACCCTGAACATCCTGAAGGGGCGATTAATCTGCTTCCATATTCCGATAAACAAGTTTATAATCTGCATGCATACTATCCCAATGACTCTCAAGGGCAGGAATCGTATATTTGATCGGCGCAGTCCACATGATCTATTTACCAAACAAAAAAATATTTACTTCTAATATTATTATCGGCGCATCAATAGCGTTATTCATATATTTTCTCAAACAGAGTTTGTTGCTTGAACATATCCTGGCATATATCATAGTCTTTTTGTTAAGGCTTCATTTCACTCTCATAAGGAACCGGTTTTATTATGCTCCATCTACAATCAATTTTATAAGCGATTTTATAACAATTGTAATTGCTGCGTATCTGTGGACTTATCTCAAAACAGTTAAGTATAGGTTATTGAGTAACATTATCCTGGCAATATTATTAATTCCTGTGTCAATTTTTATTTATAACAGATACGGTGTGATATTAACCGCATTTTTGATAGTATGCGGCATAATTATAAGTATAGCGATCGAAGCCATAGTTGATCATATGTCGAGACTTTTTCATCTTAAAATTCTTGAAGAGAAGCAGGAGGCTGAATTCAGCATCCTGAGACACTTAAACCACAATGTAAAACCCAACATCCAGATTGTAAAATCACCGTTGAATGCCGTCATCGACTACATGGAGGATAACAACCTGCTGGGGAAGGCCCTGGCAAAACGCCTTGACGGATCCGATGAAACCGTGGGTGAGGCCTTGCAAAAAGCGGTAACCGGCCTGAACCAGATAAATGATATTCTGGACAACACCAGAAAACTGGTGACTCAGCAGATAGCCAAGGAGGATTGCAAGGAATACAGAATCTTCGGGATTTTCGAAGAGGAAATCATTCCCCTTTATTCCGGGAAAATCAGGATCAATCTTTCTGGAGATGACCAGCTGATGGTTAGATTACACAAGGAATCGTTCGTTGAGGCGCTCCATAATCTCATCAGAAACGCCACAGTTCATGCCTTCCCCGAATCCCTCCGGGGAGCGGAGTTAAATTTCGCAATCCGTGAAAACCGAAAAAAAATAATCATCGACTACACGAACAACGGGAAACCATTTCCTGCGAACCTGGATGCCAAGGATTTCCTCTCGTTCGGAAAGAAGAGCAAAGAAAGCCCTGGAGAAGGTCTTGGCGGGGCCTGGATCGGCAAGGCCATAGAGGCCCACCACGGGACATTCGAGATAATACGCGATGAAAACCCGCTCCATTTCAGGATCACACTACCCAAGCGAGGCATATGATGACGACTCCCCGTTCAATACCGTTGGCCATATTGATCATCGACGATTCCACCCCCTACGTGGAATCCCTCTATCGCGACGCCCAACGCTTCAACATCCGCCTGCTCCATGCGCGGAGCCTTGAAGAAGGAAAAGAGCTGTTTGAGAGGAGCGGAAGAATGGCGGCCGGCCTAATTCTAGACGTGAAGTGCCTGAAGGAAAAGAAGCAGGAAGTTCCGGACAACAGTTTCCTCATCGCGGCCCTCAAATATTTTAATGAAAAGGCCCCCCATCTCCCGACTGTTGTATTGACCGGTGAGACTGACCAGTACAGGAACCTGAAGGAGCTCTATGCCGGCACTATCAGGGTCTATTCAAAAGGGTGCGATGAGAGGGAGATGCTCTCCTTTCTGATTGCGGAGGCCGAGAACCTTGATTGGATAAAAATTGCCAGACAATACCAGGATGTTTTCGAAGGGCTAGCCGATTATCTGGGAGTAGAGGCGGAACAGGAACTGGTGAGCTGTTTACGGACCATGCAGAGCGATGATCCCACTGTCATCAAGAATAATCTCATCTGCCTGCGCCGCGTCCAGGAAAAAATGTATATCGCACTGAACAAAGCAGATAATAATCTGGTCCCTTCCCAGTATGTTGACGGGGAAATAAACGTTATCGCCTGCTACAAAAATCTTTCTGAAAAAGGTCATGTTGAACGATACAAGATAATCGACAGGTTTGCCGAACTGGTGTACAAAATCACCAGTGACAGCGGCGCGCACACCCCTCATGGGAATCCCAAATACCCCCCCACAAAATACACGATGCAGGCTGTCACATTCGCCTTGCTTGATCTTTTGCTCTGGTTCAAGCAGAAGATGAAAGAGATAAAACGCTAAAAGATCTGTTGACTTCTGAAATATGCGGTCATGTACTCCTTAAAATATTCAAACTGGCTTAATGATAACCAAATGCCGTGATGGAAGAGTATGGAAATATCTGAAACCATGGATGCTTTTTAGTAGAGGGAAATGGTGATGACCGAGTCGTATGGGTCGAGGGTATGGCAGCTGGTGCAGAGATAATCGTAAATGCTCTTGCCTTCACTGGGTTAGTAGGCAAGACTGACGGGTGTGATGGTAAGGCCCTTCAGTTGTTGAGTTTTATAAATGTCGGCATACATGTTGGATGCGGTTATTGTGAAGGAGGCTGCTGCCGTTGAGGAGATGAGCGAGGAAGATGAGACTAAAACCCTTATTGTGAGGAATTCTCCGGTATTGAAACCGGCCAGGGATGACATTGCAATAGAAAGAATATTATTCGTAGAGGAGAGCGAGGGAGAGGGATAAACATTTGCCCCTGCTGCAGTTCCAATCGGGATAGCGGTGTTCACTGCCGCGGTAAGCCCTGTGGGATCAGTTGGGTCAATATCAACAGTTACTCCCAAAGGGAGTTGAAGGGAGAGGGTAACGTATTTGATCAATGTCCCTTGCGGCAGGCTACCATTAACTTGCAATGTCAATACCGCGTTGCCGGGCGCAGGGTACGATGTCGGCGTCGGGAGGTTGCTTGTGTCCAAACCGGCACTGTAAGGGGAAGATTTTAAAACACCAATCGGTGATGAGAATACCATCGTATTGGTATCATTTCTTGTGATGGTTACTGTCCCGCCGGAAATGGAAAACGAGACATCGTCGAAAAGCCCGTCAAGCCCCTGACTATTGACTTGATAGGCCCCGGACAGCGGATCGGCTGTTTGAGCTCCGTACAGTGACAGCAGGGGTTGAAGGGAAGAGCTTATGTTGTCGGTCGCCTGGGTTAAAGCATTGGCTATGCCCACCATACTTGCACTGTTATGGCTTATAAACACACCATCCAGGTCTTGCATGCTCGTTGCCCCCGCGGCGACTGCCACGGCAAGGTTGGTAAGCGGGTTGATATTCGCGGTTCCGGGTGCCTTGGCAAAAGAGTATAAGATAATCCCTGAGGTATCGATGGCCCGGAGAATGAACGGTGCTTGCAGGCCGGCAACGCTCATGGAGAATGTGCCGTCCTGGTTGATCGGAGCGGTAATCGGTTTCATAGAGGTGGCGGTTGAATAGTTAAGGTACAATGAATCGCTAAGGTAAACAACGCCGGTCAAAGGGGCGCCGGTTGCGGCAATCCCTCGCACCACAGTGGGCGGCACGGCCGTTGACGCCGTTGGGTCGCCTCCACCTCCACCGCAGGCTGAAAGAAAAAAAGCGGCAAGGCAGATAAGCAAGGTGCAGATAAGAAATTTACTATATTTCCCCATGGATATTTCTCCCTGAAATGATTAGTTAAATCAGTTAAAAAGGGGACGGCCAAACGGCTCGTCCCCTTTTCGGTGCTCTCAGGTTCCGGATTTCACCTTTAGTCAACCATGAGGTCAGGGGGTTACTGCAATCACGTTACTTTTACCACTCTCGCTCACGCCGTTTATTTGGGCAGTTACCTGGTAGTAATAGGTCGTGCCGGTTGTTAGCCCTGTATGGACGTATGAGTTAGAGGGAATGTTAGTTATTTCAGCCCAGCTTGAGGCTACTGTCGGGGTAGTAGTGTAGTAGAGATTGTAGGTCACCGTATAGCCGGTATCGTTATTGCTCCAACTCAGGGAGACCTGCTGGTTTCCGGCAGCGGCGGATAAGCCTGAGGGAACAGGAGGGGCTATTGCCTCGGGGACTACGGACACCGTAGCACTTGTAGTTCCTCCTGGGTTTTGGACTGTCGTGCCATTAGTGGTAACGTTCTGAACAGCTGTCACATTGTAGTAATAGGTTGTGCCGTTAGCAAGAAAGTATTGAGAATAAGAAGGTGAAGAAGCTGAACTTGAAGGCGGCGAATAAATTATCGTTTGTGGAGTAGAGTTTGTGCTAGTCCACCAATTGATTGTGTAGGTTAGGCTGGTTGAGGCGCCAGTTTCAGTGGTAGAAGGTGAACTAGGAGGAGTCCAACTGATGGTTACCTGCTGATTTCCGGCCGTGGCAATTATCGGAGTTGGTGTTCCGTACTGGCTGTCCTGGACAGGGGGGCCTGCGGAATAATTCACTGGGGCTTGTGTCTTTGTCGGGATTGCCGAAAGGACCTGACTGGGGGGACCTTCTCCGTCACCCGTGTCTGCCGTAACACAAAAATAGTATTGTGCTGAGTCAGTGAGATTGTTTAACGTATAGGTATCGGTCGTGCCTGTCCCGGTGAAGACCCCTGACACCTTGGTTACTATGCTGGTATTAGACAAATTGTTGATTATATCGCTGCTTGTACTCCAGTAGAGATAATAAGTGACATTAGAAGGCTCATTCGTATGGTTAAGGGTAATTGTAACCGATGAATCTCCAGCGGTGATCGAGAGCAAGGCCGGCGCAGCGGGGACTGCCGCCTGGGGAGCAGCGGATACCTCTTTGCTTGCGACACCTTCCACGCCGGATGAAACTGCAGTAATTACATAATAGTAATTAGTTCCATCAGTCAGCCCGGTGTGAATATATGGGCTTGTCACGTTGGCGATCTTGTTTCCGGTTTTCTTGGTTACCCCTGGAGAAAGAGACCAATAGATGTTGTAGGTGATCGATGTATTATTAGTGGTGTTGTTGTTATCAGTCCAGGTAAGTGTGACAGTCTGGTCGCCGGAGGCAACGGTCACATCTGCCCAGGAACTGGTAGAATAGGCAGCAGCAGTGGTAGTTGTCGCTGAGTTTGAGCCGCATGCTGTAAGACCGAGTGCAAGTGCTCCTGCCAGCAGGAATAACATAGCATTAAATAGGTTTTTCATGATATTTTTTTACCTCTCAATCTTTTAACCGGATGCTGAACCTTTTTCACAATAAATCAGTAGTTTTGCAGTCATGTTACAAACAGTTAAAAAGATAATGTAGAATTCAGGTTTAACTTATTTTTTAGACGGTTTGGGCGGTTTTAGGAGGAAATATATGTTATTTCCCCGACAGCGCCAGGCGCAGGCCGAAGCAGGCACCGCGAGTACCGGGCGCAACATAGTCACGGTAGGAAGCGCGCAGGAAGCCAATTTCGGTCTGGGCCGAGCCACCCTTTAGGATTCTGTTCAACCCGAAGGGGTCACCCTTCGGGTTTTTGTGGGGGCTTTGCCGGTAATAATCACGGTCGTAGCGGTCCTGCACCCATTCCCAGACGTTGCCGCTCATGTCGTAAAGCCCCAGCCCGTTCGGCTTTTTCTCCCCCACGGGATGAGTCCTGTCGCCTGAATTTTCTTCGTACCAGGCATAATCACCAATATGCCGATCGTCACTGGTCCCGGCGAACTTCAGCTTCCTGCCGCAGTTTCTGGCGGCATATTCCCACTCCGCCTCGGTCGGCAGCCGCCATTTGAGGCCGGTCAATCGGCTCAACCTGCGGGTAAGCTCCTGGGCATCATCCCAGCTCACATTCTCCACCGGAAAATTCCCCCCCTTTTTGAACTTTGACGGATTGTTCCCCATAACCTTTTCCCACTGTTCCTGGGTCACCTCGAATTTTCCAATGTAATAGTCATCCAGGCAGACCTGATGGACGGGCTTTTCATCGATTCCGCCGTCACCAAAGGTGTCCCCCATCTCGAAACATCCACCCTTGACGAAAACGATGGGGAACTCGGGGATTTTGGCCGCGGCGGAAACAGGGGAGTCGGCAAGGGTGATAACTAAAAGGAATGTGAAGAGAGGGATGAGAAGCGACAACTTCCAAAATAAATTCTCGTAATTCATTAGTTTCATCTTTCCGAAGTATTGGGCGAATTAGGATAATGGACAAGATAAACAGGAATAAAACATTACAGCCGTTTCAGCATATAACCTTGGATAAAATCTGATTAAAATCGAAATTTATCCGCATCTAACCTGAATTCAACAGTTTTGTTTCACTTGCAGATTTTCGAGCCCAGCCCATTTCTTCAGCATCATTAGTGCGGCCAGGCCCGAACCAGTTAGTAAAAAGGGAAGTGGAATCGGTACACCTTGCTCTCCCTTCATGCAGTTGCCAGTGCTATTCTGAATCACACTCGGATTGGATGCGGTGGCCTGAATTGGAACGACGTCAGCTCCGGAGGCCACGGCACCGCTTCCGACAAAATGACCCTGGACGACAGCCGCCAGTCCCGCGTCAGGGAGCACAAAACGGTCACCCGCCAAGGCGGCGGCAAAGATTGTGGATCGGGAAATGACAGTAATATTTTCCTTGTTGTCGCTCCCAAACCGGCTGTAATAGGCGTTCATAGTAGAGCCCGCCCTAGTAAAGGCGGAAAGGAGAGAGGTTTCCGAAATAGAGGGAACAATGGCGAGTGTTGGATTGTAACTGTCTTCTGAGAATGGATCAAGAAAACCAACCCCTGCGAATCTGTCTAAGAGATAGTTGATTCTGGCCTGACCGCCGCCGTTTTCAGACGTGGACAGGAGATAACCCGTCGTTTCCTCACCCGCGGCGGCTGTTACCGTTATACCCGCCCAAGCCGGATTGGCAAAAAAGCAGATGATTACTGCGGTTGTGATAATTCCGGTCAAGTTGTTCATAGCCGACCTCCTGAATTCGAGGTTCAAGTTATTTTCCGTCACTGATATAATCTACCATAAAAATGTTACAACTAGTTTGCGACGGTATTAAAAACAGAACATAAATTAGCAGCCGGCAAAAGAATAGTTCAAACGATAACTTTGTTGTAACAGAACTGTCAATTTGAAATGGTAAATTGATTTGAAACCGAGACTACAGACCAAGGACGAAAAACTGGTCCATCAATGAATTGCTTATAACTCGGAGTTGCTACCCGCTATGAAAAGTGACTTCTCGACCGTAAGCCTCTTCCGTTTCCTTGGTATCTGTCTGCATTGTTTGGCCTTATTCTAAATGACTGCCGGATTCCGTTTTTGCCCACTCAACCGACCCGTAGCGTTTCTATCGGGAGAATGGTTAGCTTTTTTCTGCAAATAGCCAGATGTTGTCAGCAATATAGCCTTAATAAACTGTTTTTCTGGTACGGATAGTCACCGCATGAACCTAATTACTCTGTCGTTATCTTCAGCGTGTTTCCGCTTGGCTTAGTAGGCGTAACTGAAGATGCGCCTTGCCGGAAAGGTGATGGGATCCCCTTTACTTGGTTGAGAAAAATTATTCGGTTAGCCGCCGTCGTCGCGGTAGGCAGCATCTGTCACACGCTGTTCGAAATCTTCCTTGTGTACCTGGGGACCGATATTTCAAGCAGAATGTGCCACGGTAGCCTTGTTTTGCCGTGTATTGAACTCGGTATCAGCAGTCGAAGAGGGATGGCCATAGACAGGATCGTTTTATTTAAGCGAACTTATCGTATCAGGCGTGTTGATTTGTCCAGGTTAATTAATAAGGCATCCTGAATCAACCGGCATATGATGTCGCAGGTATTATGAAAGAGTGCCGATGGCAAAAACAGACAAAGCATCTGTGGTACGCTGGAACGATCCGCACCTCAGTTGCATAAGGTTCGCGTTTGTGGCCACCGTTTTTTATGCCGTGATCATCTGGGTTCCCAATCGTTTGTACGAGCCCTTCAATCATGCAACTGCGCTACTGACTGGTTTTCTGCTAAGACAGGTCGGTGCGGCGCCCATAGTACATGGTGCAACAGTCACACTGAAGAGTTTCAAAGCAGAAGTAATAACTGAATGCTCGGGAATATATTTTGCCGTGCTGTATGCAGCCTTTGTCGTCGCCTATCCGGCGACGCTCAAGGCCAGATTGACCGGCATCCTGCTGGGTATACCTTTCTTGAATACTATAAACATATTTCGCCTTGCCGGGGTCATAGCTATCGGGGCCTGGCGGCCGAGCCTGTTCGAGTACGCCCACGTCTACCTGGCTCAGGTAATGATGGTGTTGCTGGTCTGTGTGACTTGTCTGGCCTGGTGCAGGTGGGCAGCCGCGGTTCGCACCGACACCCCGCTTGACTTCCTGGCCAGGTTCGTTGCCATGGGGAGCATCCTATTTATCCTCTGGCTTCCCATTCACCGTGATTACGTGATGCTTATAGACCGCCTGGTGATTTATCTTTTCTCACTGATCGATTTCGTACTGTTTATCCCTCCCCGGCCTGAAATCTACCATCACACGTTGAGCCTGGTCGTCTTTGCCTCGCTGGTCTTAGCCTCGCGAGGCATCGGGATGCGGCGCAAGGCTTATGGCCTGGCGACCGGGCTCTGCATGCTGATGCTGGTGCATTTCCTTTTTCGCGTGACCCATGTCCTTTTGACCGCCATGCACATGGAGTCGGTGCTCTGGATTCACAGCACAATCCATGTAGTCAACCAGTACCTCCTGCCGGTCCTCCTCTGGCTGGCAGTTGTCCGGAAAAGAAAGGCCTCGCCCGCCTGCCCCCTCTGTGGTGCGGAAAAAGTCGGCATCCTCCATCACATTTTGGCTGTCCATGGCCGCGAAGGGTTGGAAGACCCGCGGGTTCGGCGCCTTTTGGAGGAAAATCGATGAAGCTTTTGCGGGTCTTAATTCTGGGCAGCCTTGCGCTAGCCGTGGCGCCAGGCCTCCGGGAGGCCGCGCGGGCCGATTCGACCATCTCAATCAATGCTGTTGGTGCCAGTCTCTTCACCCTTGGAGCTGATATGGGTGATGAAGTTACAACTTTGGATATAACCGTAGGATATGACGAAGGCTCTATGAGCAACCCCTCGGTAAGCTGCGCTCCAGCGGTGTCCAAGGCAAAGTGCGATGTCAGCACCGCAACATCGGGTGTTGTTAGCGTGTCGATAAGCAGCGTACAACCATTAAGTGGCTCGATATTCCTGGCCAGGCTGAAGTTCACCCTTCTGGGTGATCAACCGGGGACAATCAATTCCCTTGATGCCAGGTTAACTGACAGCAGCGGCAACACGCTCCCAGTGCAGGTGAATGTCGTCAATCCAACATCTGAACAGGCCGGACGCAGTGTTGCGCCGCGCTCCAGGGATTCACGGGCTGGTCCCACGCAGCCTGCGGCAACCCTGGCAGGAGGAGTTAAGCAGCAGGAGATTATTGCCGCCGTGCCCGTGAAAGGTGCAGGCAGAATTGAGGGACAACCGCAGGCAAACGGGCCTGGCTACCGCCGGCTGGAAAGCGTCTTGGACAGGTTTCGCGGCTGCCAGGATTCGGCTACCTTGGGCTCACTTCTTCCCCTGTTTGAAGGTGTCGGTGAAAGGGAGATCCGCCAGGACCCCTCCATCGCTCTTTCTGATGGCGCCAGCACGGTGCGGCTAACCTTGCAGATTGCCGGTAACATCACTACGCAACCTATATTCGCCCTTCATGGCAGCCGCTTGATTTCGCTTGTGAGAGAAGGTGACAAGAACTGGACTGTCGAGGTGTTGCCTGACAGAGGAGTCTATGCGGCGAGCCTTATGGTTTTGAGCGGTGACGCCTTGACCGAATACCCCCTTTCCGTATCGCCGCCGCTTGAGCCTGCAAGAAGGGATCTTGGCGAGGCGGATTTTGCGCAATGGCGGCAAAGCCGGTCCCTTGCAAAATCCACCCCGGATATCGGGGTATCTCTGCCCCGATATGTTGAGGATTATATATATGTCGCCAATTACCTTGCCACGAAAAGGGCAGTAGAGTCCAGCAACATAAGTAGGTAAATCATTCTATCCCCTCGAATAGCCCACGTATCTCATCACCTTTCCGCAATCACCCGGCTTAGCGAACGAAACCATGGCCAATACTTCCGAAGGTCTTAGAACCCCGCTGGCTTGAAACCTGTCCAACTCTGGGTAAAGTTGGCGGATTGCCTCCGGCGGAGATTCTTGAGACTTGTGAACATGCCTGTAGGTTGGATCGGGCATGAGTAAGGGTGCAGGGATCGATGGGACCAGTCAGGGGGGCAAAAAAAAGGGCCTCCCGGAGGGAGGCCCTTGTAACTGCTGATAATTATACCAGTATTAAGGCTGCATCGGCCATGCGACGACGGTAGCGGCCGGGTATGACTGGTCGGTACCTTTCACAACGTTCATTTCCAGTTGAGTGGCCCAATAGTTAGCTTTGGCGGGTGCCATGTTGTCCGGATCCTGGGCAAAGGTTATCATGTCAGATGCAAGTTGGCCTATGGCGGTGACTGGAGCTTGGTTATTACTATCGCCCGTATAGTTAGCTTGGGTCATATAGAACCAAGCAAGAGCATAGAAGTCATATAGTCCGTTACGAACAGCGTAACGGGTTGGGTAAACGCCCTGGTAAGCAAGTCTTACGACGTCTAAATTGGAAGCGCTGGTTCCGACGACCGTATCTGCATCCATAAAGCCGATGGCGCCCATTACGGTAGGAGTTCCACCGTTAGCGCTTGTTTCGCCATTTATGCAGTTTGCCATGTCAGCAGAGGCTTGGTTGAAATAAACGGAAAGACCGTTTGCCGATACCTTTTGATTCGTAAGTGCAGTAGCACCCCAACCTGTGCCACCGGCTCTCATGACCGCCCAGTCGAATGTGGCCTGGGTCCCTGAACCTGCCTGGCGCATGCAGAGGGTGACGGGCTGGGGGGTGAAATATGTGCCCAAGTTGTTCCAATTAGCAATCTTCCCGGAGAAGAGGAGAGCGGCCTCAAGGCGGGAGATGTTGGTGATGGGGGCCGCGGGTCCGCAAGTGCCGTCGTTTGAACCGTATGCGGTATCACACTGGTGGTTAATGGCTGTTTGATTGCCTGTAGTAAGGTAGTCAGAATTTGAATTACCGGTGATGGCGTTATTGGGGCTATTATCAAGCGGGGTCCCGCAGTAACTCCCAATGAGGCCGGAGGTGCACTGAGTTGCGGTAACGCCCTTGTTTGCGAAAAACCCGAAGGGAGTTGCCAATGTGCCATTGAAGCCGGGATTTATGTAACTAAGCCCCATGGCTGCGGTGTTAAGCCCCCCATTTGGAGGATAGGCAGCAGCAGTGTAATTCGGGTTGACAGCGGGGCCGCCCATTGGGCCGAATTTGTTGCCTGAGGATGTCTGAACGATGCTTTCGCCTGCAACATCGGCGACACCAACGTGGACGGTCTGGCAGTTTATCACGCCGGTGGCCGGATACATGACGCGCTGGTTGGCACTCGGGCAACCGTCGGCGTTGATCGCGCCTGCAACGGATTGAATCCCTGTTACGGAATCGTTTGCAGTATAGAGGACAGTCAAGGTGCCGTTGGATGCAACGGCGAGGGCATCCGGATTGGTGCAGCCGGTGCCTACGATTTGGTAATGGGTGGTGCCGGCATAGCTAGCTGAACTGGTTGATGGAACTTTCACTGCAGTTGCCGTAGTGGCGTGTGTGCAGCCCATGCCACCATTTGCGGCCTGACCTGTGAGCCAGGTTGCGGCCTGGGCGTTCCAGTAAGCGGCCTGGGCGGAAGAGCCGTAAAGGGCGATGGCACCGGCCGTGTCGGCGGCCGCGATGCCTGCCGACGCCATCAAGGATGACGCGGCAAGAAGAGTTATAAGTGACTTTTTCATTAGTTGCTTCTCCTTTTTCATTCTGATGTTGTTTGTTTGTGGACATTGCATATTTTCTTCCTGCTGCCATGCAAAAAAGTGAAACTCTATCCAGCCGTTACTGGATTTAAACCCTCTTGCGGCGAAGGCCAAACATGCCGAGGAGGCCAGAGCCCATCAGGAAGAAAGACGGCGGGATCGGGGTCGAGGGTGTGTTCGGGTTGATGAGGGTGGTGGTGCCATTGGCGTTGGTCTGCAGCTCCAGAATCTGCGACCCTGTCTGGTTTGAGCTACCGATACTGTTGAAATAATAGAGACCCTGAGTGACTGCGGCGCTGGCAAGGGTGGCGAGGCTCGCTTCGGTGTGGGTGTTGTTCGCGTAAATTACGCCTCCCAATGTACCTTTGCTGGTTCCGGAGGCGTCCAAAGCTGCATAGTATGAGTCCCCCGAAGGAACAACTGTTGCGCTTTGAACCGTGCCGTTATTGTTGCCATTAGTCGTGTTGGCAGCTTGGTAAACACCCAGGACGGCATCCATAGCTGAAGCCGAGGAAGAGAAGCTTGAAGATATACCTTTGGGGGCGAGGGATTTAGTGGTGGAGCCGGAAACCCACAAATAGCCGTTGTTTGTGTCCAGGGTAAAATACGCCACGTAGGCATTGGCGTTTGCGGACGCGGGACTGCCGTTGGTGGTGAAAGCGCCTGTTCCGCCGCCTAAGACAGTGCCGTTAGCGTCGGCTGTGATGGTGGAGATGGCCCCGAGGTCGGTGGCGGTCTCGACGCCGCTGGTGGCGTTATAGACGACCCGGATCAGGTCGTCTTCGGAAAACAGTGCCGCGGAGGCATAACTGGCCATGCCGAGGGTCAGCAGGGCGCCGGCGAGAAGTACGATCATCTTCTTTTTCATTTGGAATTCTCCTGTTCTTCCTTATTGGTTGGTGTGAAATTGACGTAAATGTTATTCGAGGCAGCAGCAGTTGTCAATTTTCCCAGGCAACCCGGCTGTCCGTATCCGGACCCGTGGCTTTGCGTCACACGGTTACCCGTGCTTTGCCTTTATCTGAAGAGCTTTTGAAGGCTGACGGCCTTCATCGGTATTCTTGCTTCTTCTCTTCTTTATTCAGTTGTTTTTGGTTTCTATCCTGAAACGTTCCTTAACCGGCATCATGGCGTAAAACTCCGGGCGTAACATCGAAGTTCTACGCGAATCCATCGATCACCTTGGCAGGAGTATAAATCCCCCGTTTCCGATTTGGAAACCTATTTGATTTTTTCACACACCCCCTTTCCCATGGAATTATGTTGCTATAACAAACGGAAAGCCCGACTCGAACAAGCACACATTACCAACGCGGGATAGATATCCAGATCCCGCTATTGTCGCCAGGCTTTCAAATCGGGCTTTCTGGGGCCTGAGACGTGCTCAGGTCAGCAAGGGACCCTTGTATATTATAAATATCAATTAACCGCTATTCTTAAATCTTCAATATCTCTTCGAACTTCTCGACCCTGCCGATCCCACCCTGGCTGAAGTTGATCTTGATATGGCCGGTGAACTCGTCGGTTATAAGCTTAACCATCAGCACGGAGAGCTTGTCAAGCTTTTCCGCCTGCTTGTGATCTGTCAGGTTTTTTATCTCTATAGCTTGTTTCTGCATAATAACTTTAAATAAACCTTGCGAATTTGGAATTAACTCTCTTTAGTCCGGGTTAAGCATAAACCATCTTTGTTACATTTTTAAGTCGAACAACTAAAAATTTAGTGAATTAATCCGAATGTCGAAATAAATTTATCGTATTGTCCAATATGCTGATATTGCGTGAAATATTTTGAAGCACCCGGAACGCTTCGCTGTTTTCAGATGCTGGGGGAAACCACAGGAAGATCTAATCTGCCAGCAAAGGGCGTACACAAACCCACTGTGAATTAAATTAACGCAATGGGTATCCGGTAAAAAACGGGAACCAGTTTTTTGTTTCGAGTCTAAAGATTTAATATCGCTTTTCATTCCCCCATCTCTCAAAGCCGCTTTTCATTTTTCATGTTCGATAGCATATCAGGGGATTGTTACAACGAAAGGTAGAACAACTAAAAGTTTGATGAACAGCGCGATGTTCGAATATTTATTCAGCCTGGTTGAGTCATCTGGCATGGACTGCCCTGTGGACGGGTATTTGAATGCGCACTCCCGTTTTTTCCTGTTAATAATTTGCCCAACTTTTATAAGACTGTCGTGAAACTGTAACAAAAATGGGTTAGAGTCTAACGTCCAATATGGGAGGTGACACAAATCGCCTGTATTAATTAAACTAATTCATCTTGAGGAGTTTCAATCTAATGAAAATCGTTAAAAAATCACTTATGAAGGCAAGCCCGTGCCTGCCGCTGATCGCCATGGCGATTTCAGGCTGCACAACCGTAGAATCAACACGGATCGTCAAGACGGGAGACCAGGTCGGGGTTCACTTTACCTGCCGGCAGAAAACCGGAGAGATTGCGTCAAGCACTTACGCTGACGTCAATAACTCTTCTTTGCCAAAATCCGCGCTGTTCGAGAAAAGGACCTTGGGAGATCCGGTTGTCATCGAGGCGGGAAAAGAAATAACCCCCTCCACGGCGGATAATAGAAAATCGTTCGAAGAAGAGATCATGGCACGGCTTGCCAAAGCGGTGGTGGGAATGAGGGAGCAGGAGGGGAAATCCATTGAAATAACTGCGGACCCCCTTGCAGGCCTGCCGCCGAAAGAGCAGTTTATCAAGGTTGTCCGCGTCTGGAAGCAACCCAAAGAGATGAAGCTGTCGCTTAACAAGTACAAGGCGCTCGCGAATAAGGATCCCGTTGTCGGTGACTCATACGCAATTTACAAGGCTGTGCCGGGAAAGGTGATAAGCGTAACCGGCGACGAGATCCTTCTGCGTTTTGCCCCCACAGAGGAAGAAACCGACCTCGCGTTCGGCAAGGGGGTGATCAGGGAGAAGGATGACCATTACGAAATCGATATCCATGCAGTGAAAGGGACACTGGTCAGGGCCGGCGGCTTGGCGGGGCGCATTTCCGATGTTGATGCGGATAACATAACGCTTGATTTCGGACAACCCCTTGGCGGCGAGACATTGAGATGCGATGTGAAGGTGGAGGCGGTGCAGGCGGGCAAAAAGAACACGACCGCTGGCGATGTAAAGGTTGACAAGAATGTCGAAAAAGCCTTGAACGGAGCCCTGGCGAAAGCCGTGGCGGAGAAGGGCCAGGGAAGCGCGTCGGACGTTAAGTCTGGTACGGTGCAACGTGGCGACCTGGTGACGGTCAATTACACGGCGGCTCTGGAAGACGGCTCCATCTTTGGCACTACTCTGGAAAGTGCGGCAAAAGATCCGACCCGGAAAAAGGCCTCCTGGTTCCGGGAACCGGCCCATTACAGGGCCGTCGAGATCCTGGCTGGCAAGGAGGAAATTGAGCCGGGATTGGGTGATGCTGTATTGGGGCTTGGGGTTGGCGCAAAGAAGCAGATCAGGCTGACACCGGATAAGGCATTTGGCCAGCCAGACCCGCAGAAAGAGGTGAAGCTTCCCTGTGTTCGGACCTTTCCCCGAGTCGTCCGCTTGCCTGCCGATGAATATGTCAAACGCTTCTCATCTTTTCCTGTGCTGAACAAGGAAGTCGATCTCGTCCCTTACTTCAAGGCGAGGGTGTCGGAGGTGAAGGAGCGGGATGTGGCGCTCGAGTTTCTTGTGAAAGACGGCGCGATCTTCACTGACAACATTGGCAAGGTTACGGTCAAAGTGGAGGCTGACCGTATCACGACGACCCTTAAGCCCGTTATCGGCGCCGAGTTCCCGATAAAGGATTCGACAGGAGTTATTACCGCCACGGACGGCACTACCTTTACCGTGGATACCAATAACCCCCTGGCTGGCAAGAGCATCGTCGTTGACCTGGCGGTTGTCTCAATGGCCAAGGCTGCTACTCTTCAAACCAAGCCCATCGACTGGATAGACGAGTACGACACTGGCCTTGCCCAGGCAAAAAAAGAGGGGAAACCAGTCTTTCTCCTCCTCTACGCCGACTGGTGCGGCTGGTGCAAGAAAACGTTGACGGAAACCATTCCTGATCCGCGAATAAAAAGGTACAAGGATAAATTCATATGGGTGAAAGTCAACTCGGACAAGGAAACAAAATTCAAGAAGCAGTACGGGCAGAACGGCTTCCCGATGGTTGTTATCCTAAAGCCCGATGGTACAGTGCTCAAAAAAATTGCCGGCTACCATGATGCCTTTGGATTGAACACTGAACTGGAAGGAACTTTCTGAAGATTCAGGAAGTCATCGGACGGACAATGGCGTATTTAACCCTTTTCGGTGTTTAAAATTCTTTGAAAGGTATTCCCATTAATGCTCTTCCCCGTTAAATTGGCGGTTGTATGCTCTGTAATGATTTGTTTCCTATTCATAACTCTTCTCGCCATGCCGGCAGCCGCCGAAAACGCCGTGGAGGGAGGTCCGGAAGAGCCGTCCACCCAGGAGGAAAGTGCACCGGCCCCTGCTTCTGCGCAGTCGCCACAGGCACAATCGGCCGCGCAGGAGCAGACCTTCGAGATATACGCATTCAAGCTGGAAGGGAACTCCATCTTTACGACCGCGAGGCTGCTCGACCTCCTGGATGACCTTGTCGGCCTTGGCAGGACGGCGGCGGACGTGGAAAAGGGGCGGGACATCCTGGAGAAGTTCTACCATGAGCAGGGTTACCCGTCGGTGCTGGTGAACATACCGGAGCAGAAAGTGGAAGATGGCATAATCCGGCTGCAGGTGATCGAAAGTAAAATCAGCGTCACCAGGGTAACCGGAAACCGTCATTTCTCCACCGAACAGATCCTGGATAAATTGCCGTCGCTTGCGCCCGGGACCATTATCCACGCCCCGGATGTGGAAAAGGAGATCGGCAAGCTGAACAGGAACCCCGACCTTAAGGTAACCCCAACCAATATGGCGCCGGGGAAGGACTTGGGGACCATTGAAGTGGACCTGAAAGCTGTGGACCACAGCCCCTTTCACGGCAGTCTGGACGTCGACAACCGTTGCACCCACGACACTACCCCGCTCAGAATGAACCTTGGCGCCCATTATGACAATCTCTGGGGGCTTGAGCATGCCCTGGGTGTGCAGTACCAGTTTTCACCGCAAAATTTCGACGAGGTGGAGGTAGTTTCCGGCTCTTACACCGTTCCGGCTCCCTGGGACAAGGATACCAGCATTGTCCTTTACGCCGTCTATTCGAACAGCAATACCACCTCCTTCAGCACGGACTTCAACTCCATCGGCAAGGGGGACATCTTTGGCACACGGTACATAATTCCCCTGCCTTCATACTATTCTTTCAACCATACGGCGATTCTCGGTTTCGACTACAAGCATTTTGATGCAACCACCGGGCTTTTGGGCGACACAACGGGAATGACCAGCACTCCCGTGGAATATATGCCCCTTTCCCTTTCCTACAACGCCTCGCTCCCCGATTCCACGGGGAACACCCAGTTCAGTGCCGCCTTTAACATGTCGTTTCGCGGCCTGGTAGCCCGGGAGCAGAATTTTGAAGACAATCGCTACCAGGCCCGGTCGAATTACTTCTATACCTCACTCACCCTGGCACGGCAGCAGAAGCTTCCCGGAGGCGCCGGGCTGGGGGTGAAGCTGGACGGCCAGATCGCCAACACTCCGCTCATCTCCTATGAGCAGTACGCGGCCGGCGGCATGGAGAACGTGCGCGGCTACAAGGAGAGCGAAGAAATGGGAGACAGCGCGTTTCATGGGATGATCGAGCTGACGGCGCCGGACATCTCTCACCTGGCTGGTCTGGGGGAGAGGTTCCAGATCATCCCCTATATTTTTTACGACTTCGCGGTCCTCCTGGTTATCGACCCGCTCGCCGGTCAGGACCAGGACATGGACCTGCAGGGGACCGGCGCCGGCATCCGCGGCCGTCTCTTCAGTGACGTGGAGTTCCAGACCGATCTTGGCTTTGCCCTGAGCGAGACTAGCCGGATAAGGAGAGGGGACAGCCAGCTCCACTTCAAGGTGAAGTACCAGTTTTGATTGCCAGGCCCTGGAAACGCAGGAGTTTTTCCCATGAAGAAAAAAACCGTTGTTCTTATGCTTGCCCTCATGATCATGACAAAGCCGGCAAAAGGCTTTGCGGCGACTGCCACCATACCGGGGTACTATGGGCAGGTGCAGGCACCGGCTATAAATACGCTACCGCAGCCCCGCGGGAATTCGTTTACAGGGGTGGAATCCATCATGACGGATTCTTCGAAAAACGTGATGGTGATCAACCAGAAACAGCAATACGCCACGATAAACTGGAATTCCTTCAACATTGGCGCCAATGCGCTTGTCTATTTCAGCCAGAAGAACGCACAGGGTACGGCTCAAAGCAATTGGGTTGCCCTAAACCGGATTTATGACAAGAACCCGAGCCTGATCTACGGTTCTCTAAAGGCGGACGGAGAGATCTTGCTCATCAACCGCAACGGCATCCTCTTCGGGCCCGGCTCCCAGGTGAACGTAAACGCCTTGGTCGCTTCCGCCCTGGATATTACGGATAAGAATTTTAACGCAGGGTTGATGGCGTTCAGCACCACCACCGGTGATTACACCGGCACTCTTGGCCAAGACGTGATGGTGGCGAACTGCGGAACGATAACAACAAATAATGGTGGTTTCGTGGCGCTTGTGGCGCCACAGGTCGTGAACAGCGGTACGATTTCCAGCCCGTACGGGAACATCGATCTCATCGGCGTGTCGCAGTCGCAGTTGGGATCGGGACAGATCGACGTGGATTTCGTACCGAATTCCAACCCAACCACTTATGACATAGTCTACAATGTGAATGCAAACCCTGGGATTGCGACCAACACCACAACCGGCAACCTGATCTCAGATTCAGGTGTGGTCGACATGCAAGGCGCGACGGTGAACCAGAACGGGCTGATCCGGGCGGTTTCCACTGTGCAAACAGCGGGGGCCGTATACCTTTTCGCCACTGACACGGTTACCACCGGGCCTAACAGTCTTACCTCCACCCCCGTTTCCGACTCCCCGGACAAAGTGAGTACGACATTCAATTACAGAGGCGGTGTTATCAACATTGGAGGCATCTATACCAGCTCGGACGGGACAGCGGCTGGGACCCTCAAACTCTATTCGTTAAACAGCATTGTCAATAACGGCGCCATCGTGGCCCCGCGCGGCACGGTAACGCTCGATGCAGGACAGCTGGTTTATCTGGAGTCGGGAAGCAGCATTAACGTTGGAGGGCTCTGGGTCAACGAACCGGTTTCTGCCAATCAGGTCGATGCGCAACTAAACAGCGTTGAGCTGGCGGACTTCTACAACCAGAAAAACGGCGACCTGCTGGGGCAGAGTATCGGCACCACTATGCAGAATGGCTCCAGTATCGGCAATATCTCCGGTTCGTACACGTCTGCAGATATGTCCGCGCAGGAGCAGAGCACTATTGGTGGATCGATATATATCAAATCCGAGGGTCTTTCCCCCCTCAAGGAATTCATCGCCAAGCAAGGCGCGACGCTCGATTTTTCCGGAGGCGGCTTCAGTTACGCGAGTGGAATGGTCCAGGAAAGCATGCTCCTTTCCGGCACTAGTGTCTATAACATCAGCAACGCCCCCCAGAACCTCACGTATACGGCGATTCTCGGCGATCAGACGGTAAGCTACGCGAAATACGGCATTACCGCGGATTTCAAAGGGCTTTATATGGGAGGTGGAGCGCCAGTGAACGTATTTGCGCCGGCCTTCGTTGCTGGGAGCAATGCCGGCACACTCAGCATCCAGGCCCGGCAGGTGGTCCTCGACAGTACTCTGAACGGTTCCGTAACGCGTGGGCCGTATCAGACCAATACTACATCACCTGAGACAGACAACGGAAGTGACTATTACGAATCCGTAGCCCGTGGTCTTGAAGAGCCGGTAGGCGGCACCCTCACCATTGGCAGCGATCCTGGCCCCGCAGCGGGGGGACCAGTACTGGCATCAGATTTTGTAACCAACGCTATTACCGTCATTCCCACGAGTAACCCGCTGCCGGCAAGTTTCAGGCCTGGCGACCAGTTGCCAAGCAGCCAACAGTCGTACCTCTCAGCTCCCATATTGAGCAGTGCGGGGTTGAGCCACCTAAACCTTATAGCCAACAGCACGGTAACCATCGAGCCGGGCGCCCGGATTTCGCTCCTCCCCAGCGGCAGTTACACAGACTCCACGAGCGGTTCGCAAGTTTATCTCGGCGGATTCACCGCAAAGGCCAGAAGCATTATCGATCAGGGGGTGATTAACGCCCCGGACGATCAAGTTGAGCTCACCTTGCAGGATAATGTAACTACATGGCCTACGGTGTCAGGCATTGCCAACACCAGCTATGTGTCGTCACTCAACGGAAAGATTGTCATGGGCAACGGGAGCCAGGTGAATGTCGTCGGAGAAACAGTGGATAACTTCTCGGCCGGTAACAACCCGGTGAGTGCTGTGAAATTTGGCAACATCAACGGCGGGTCCATCATAATCAAGGACAATACGATCCAGGGATCGACGGATGGTAACAGTGACAGCGTCATCGTCCAGAAGGGCGCTCTGCTGGATGTAAGCGGTGGCTACACTATAGGCTCGAACGGTAATGTGACCGGGGGGGGCGCCGGGTCCCTGACGCTTGCGGGCGATACCCTGAGTGTGGCAGGGGACATTCGCGGCTTTTCATTGCCGGCCGATAAGGGAGGAACGATCACACTCCAAGCTGGTGAGGTGGTCGTGGCATCCCAGGCCGACTACCTGCCAGGCAACCTTGCGATAGGCGACTCCATTCCCGTGCAGTTGCAGGGGAAGCTCATCCTGGGCGAAAATCAGTTGGCATCAACCGGCTTCTCCCAGATCGTGCTGGACTCAAGACATGACGTTATCTTTGAAAATGGCGTGAACCTTGCCCCGTCCACGGTAAAGAGCGCCATGCCTGTTCCTGCCGGCATGACGGCAAGCGTGTCGCTCTCCAATTCGCTCCTTCCGACGACTGCCGGCGACACACTGTCTCCAACCTATGTTGGTCCGACGTACGTCCATGCTACGGCCGGTACAAATATTACACCTGCATCCAGCGATTACTACGGCAACCCGCTACTCACAGATCTGGCCGCGCAGATATCCATTCCAAACGGATCGGCTATAAATGTGGTTCCCGGAGGCGGGATCACGCTTTTAACCCCAAGCATAGTCATGGCCGGCACTCTGGAAGCCTTGGGAGGGAACGTCAGCATACAAACCACCCAGTCGAGTCTGACCATCGGCAGCACCGGAAAGATTCTTGCCGGGGGATATAACCTGCCGAATAACACTGTGATCGCTGGTATTTCAGCCGGCCCATCTCCCCAGTCGGGAGGCTCTGTAACGCTGACCACCCCGCAGAACTCCGGGAGCGGAAACATCACGTTGGAAAATGGTTCGCTCATTGATGTCTCCGGCTCGCCTGCCACCCAGGTTATCACCAGCGCCGCCAACGGAACACCCCTGCCGGTAATGGCGGCGGGCAATCCGGGTAGCATTACGTTCAACTTTTGCGGCAACCTTTCCCTGGGCGGAGAGATCGACGGCCATCCCAGGTTGGCAGGTGTTCAGGGGGGCACGCTGACCATCAATGATAATAATAGCAGTAGCGGTTTCACCATCTCAGCGGCGGATGTCAACTATTACCAGGGGAGCGGTTTTGACGCGCTGACCTTTAAAAGTCTCTCTTCTCTGGATTTTCAGGGGTCCATGGACATTTCGGCCGGCCGGAGACTCACTCTCGACGCACCATCGATAACGGCTGGGAATTACAACGTGATAACGCTGAGTGCGCCGTGGCTGCAGTTGAACAATTCCAGCAACATTCACTCCTTGCAAACGGTGCAATTCAATTCCGCTGTTGATACGGCAAAGCTTACCCTTTCCGGCAACTGGGTGGACGTGAACGGAAGCGTGAAACTCTCCGGTTTTTCCGATGTTCTTGCAAGTGCAAAGCAGGATATCCAGCTAACTGATGCCAATTACAACGAGGGAAATCAGGGAACATACGCCTACTACGGAAACCTTAATACCGACGGCAATCTTACCCTGCAGGCTGCCCGCATCTATCCCACAACCTTAACCGGCTTTACAGTCAACGCCGGCGAGTCGGTCACTATCCTTCCCAGCGCAGTAAGCAACAGCTCGCCGATTTACTCTGCCGGCGGCAGCCTGGCGATAACTGCCGTACAGGGAATCGATGTTTCCTCCGGGAGCGTTCTGGCAGCCCCCATGGGGACCATCAGCCTTTCTTCGAATTCGCAGAACGGGCGGGTCTATCTGGCATCGGGGAGCCTGGTAACGACCAGCTCCGATACATCGGTCAATTACGGCACATACGACGGCACGAACTGGTACGGCAAGGATTATGGGGGGGGTAGCCTGGACCAGCAGGTAACTGCGGCACCGGCTTCAACCATTACCATAAAAGGCAGTGAAGTCATCGTCATGAATGGCGCAAAACTGGACTTTTCAGGGGGGGGATCGGTCTTTTCCTACATGTATCAGCCCGATATCGAGGGGACGACCGATCCGATCTCGACAGTGGGTATTTCGCAACTGACCGGCTTGGTGACACGGCCGAACAGATACGTCATCCTGCCGGACAATTCGGTGCAAATGCCCGGCTTCAGTTACACGAATGCGAGCGGGAACCTGCAAGTGGGGGGTGGCGCGATCTACCTGAAAGGGATGCAGCTGGACAACGGTACCTATCTGAAGGCAGGGACCTACTCTCTTCTCCCCGAGCAGTTCGCCTTTGTGCCCGGCGCCCTGATCATTTCCGACGTGGGGTCGACGGTAGCGCCTGGCGCGAGTGTGCGTACCTTCGCGGGATACCAGGTGGATGGAGGGTACACAACGGTCCTCGGCACAGATATAAAGTCCCAGGTGTTGGAAGGTTATACGATCCAGTCCGCTTCGACCATACTGCAAGAGGGAAATTTCACCGTCAAACAATTTACGGCGGGCAATGCCGGCAGCCTTACGGTCATTGGCAACTCGGCGGTCATGGAAGGCTCGATAAATGCCGAGCCGCTGTCAGGGTACAACCAGGGCTCTCTCACTATGAGCGGTAGTATAATCACCGTTCAGGAAAAGGCGACTGACTTGCCTGGCGGCTTTGAATTCACGACGCCGCTTCCTGCCTCCTATGCCGGCCAGCTTCAGGTATCCGCGTCATCGCTCTCCGGCCAGGGACTTGGATCGTTGACACTGGGTTCGTTGACGGGGAGTTACCAAACGACGACTCTTACCGTTAAACAGGGCAGTATACTCAATTTTCCGAACATCACTCTTGCCGCCAATGATTCTCTTACGATTGAATCGGGCGCCCAGGTCAATGGGATTTCGCAAGCAGGGGGAGGAACGGTCACTTTGAATCCCAATGCCCCGAACGGAAGCGGTACGGTCGATATCCAGTCAAACGCCCTGGTCCATGCCTCGAACAGCTTGACCCTGAACGTAAACGACTTAAACCTGCAGGGGGTGATAGAGGTCGATAAAGGCGGCTCCCTGGACCTGAGTGCCCCTCAAATCTCTTTCGTCCCCGACTCTTATGTCCAAACGAATGGCAGTGTGGGGATCTACCTCACCGAAAAAGTGTGGCAAAGCTTTGGCAGTTACGGCCAGCTCACGTTGAATAGCGCGTCCGGCCTGAACTTTCAGACGGACGTGAACATGACGGTGGGGGGGACTCTGACGATCGACGCCAGCCTGTATAACGGGCCGGCCAATGTTGCTTTTAACGCCAAGGAGATCAACCTGACCTCCGGCAGCCCAGCCCAGATTAGTCAACTGAATCCCACTTCATCAGGAAGCTTGGCAATGAATGCCGATGAAATCACGGTCAGTTTAAATTCAGCTACGGCCCCATCCAGCAATCATTATGGCGATATCCTGTTCAACGGCTTCGGCGCTGTCAACCTTTCAAGCAATAGCGATCTGACCCTGGTCGGGGTGGGGGCGCTGAAAACCACTGGCGATCTGAACCTGACGGCCGCACGGGTGACCACGTCTGACTTCAGTGACGCAAATAACCCGTACGTGGCAGCCAATTTCCTGATCGACACCACCTTGGGCAACGGCGCCATCAGCATATCGAACAGCGGCGGGGCGGCAGGAAGCACCACTACGTCTGGCGGCACCCTGACCTTGCAGGGAAGAAGCATCAACCAATCGGGGACCATCGAGGTGGCCTCCGGCCAGGTGCAGCTGACCGCCACCGGCACTGGCACAAACGACGGGATTTTCCTGACCGCCGGCGCCCAGATCCTGGCGCAGGGGACAAAGCAGGAGACGGCAGATCCGAATACATACGACTATTCCCCTGGCGGACAGATAACCCTGCAAAGTAACAGCGGCGCGGTGAGTCTCGCGAGCGGAAGCACGCTCAACGTCTCCGCAGCCGAGCAGGGGGATGCCGGCGCCATTACCCTGATCGCGCCGACGAGTGGCGTGACGATGAACGGTAACCTTCTCGGGAATGCCGCGAACGGCAAGGGTGGGATGTTCACCCTGGATTCGAACACGGCGGAGCTCACGGCGCTGGCCGGCAAATTGTGGGACGGCGGCTTCACAGAACAGATCAGCATCCGCGCCAGGCAGGGAGAGTTGACCCTAGGTGCCGGTCAGACTCTCACTGCCGCCGGAATAATGCTGGAGGCTGACGGCGTAAACAGTGTCGGCGGAGACATTCTCATAAACGGCACCATAAAAGCTACAGATGGGACGAACGGCGGAAGTGTGGACCTGGACGCGCAGAACAACCTCACGGTTAACGGCAGTATCCTGGCCAATGGAGCTGCCGGCGGCCAGGTATCTCTTGGCAGTGAAAGCGCAAACGGCATGGTGACCCTGGCAAACACAGGAGTGATAAATGTTTCCGGTACGGGGGGGAGCGTCACTTTCCGTGCTCAGCAAAATGGGAACGGGGTGAACATGACGCTGCCCGGCCAGATAATCGGGGCGTCCCAGATAGTGGCCGAAGCGTTCAAGGTTTATACCTATAACGATCCAACCAACCCAACCAATTCGAACTATATCTACACAATGAACTCTGGAGATCTAAGTACCTGGTTGAATGATGCTTCCAATTACATTAATGCCATGTCCAATAATTTGGGTTCCCTGTTTGGGTCGAACTACAACAGCTCTCAGTACCACTTCCGCCCCGGCATAGAGATTCAGAGCTACGGCAGTATCACGCTGCCATCCACCTTTGATTCCCTATCCACCGCCCTTGACCTCTCTTCATTCCGCTTTGGCCCTGCAAACGAGCCGGGGGTGCTGACCTTGCGGGCTGGTGGGGACCTGGACATCTACGGATACCTGGTGGACCATTCGACCTCCTCCTATAACACCCTGTACAGCACTACCATGCAGCCATCCTGGGGCTTTAACCTGGTCGCAGGCGCCGATCTGACCGCCGCCAATCCCCTGGCAGTAACGGCAGGATCGGGTAACCTGAACATCGGCAGCAGTGTCAACAATGTGGTGGTATATACGGAGAGTGCCCCCATCAGATTTGCCTCCGGTAACAACACCACCATTTACGAAGGAGTTGCGGCAGGCTATATGATCACCGGCTCGAGTCCCAGCAATGATACGAACAACGGTGCCACAATTTCTCCCATGAGCTACACCCTGGCTAGCTATGGTGGAAACATCCAGGGGGAGGTGGGAAATGACCTCATATTCTCAAGTACTGGCGGACCATATGCCACCGCGACTGCCGCGATCCAGACAGCCACGGGCAACATCAATATCAAAATCCGAGGCGATCTTGATCTGTACGATTATGCTTCCGGAACTCTTGGCGCCATACGCACGACCGGCGAGTACGCCGCTGGCACAAGCGTGGAAAATGTGCCTGGTTCGGTGCAATCCATGGGCAATGCGGTGATAACCGATTACTGGACTTATCAGAACGGGGGCAACATCAGCATTGATGTGGGCGGGTCGGTTAATGGCGATGTGAATAACCTTACTTCGCGAAATGATCCAGGCCTATATAACGCCTGGGACTATTACTACGGTGGAGTTCCGGGCTCCACGAACCAGTATCTCGCTGCCAGCTTCGAAGGCGCCAACAGTACTCAGGGAATTGCCACAATGGGAGGAGGCGACATAGGGGTGAGAACTGGCGGGTCGTTTAATTGCCAGATTGGCGCTTTCGGAACACAAAGTACGGGTAATCTCGATATCGTGACGGGAGGTGACCTCACTGGACGCTTCCGCGTCATGAACGGAACTGCAGCCCTGACGAGCGGGGGGAATTTTGGCACCCAGAAAAACTGGCAGGTCATCGAGCTGGGAAATTCCCAATTCACCGTCAAAGCCCAGGGAGACGTCTATCTTGGTACGGTCCTGAACCCTGACATTACCAGGCTTAACCCCTTGCTTAATAACGGTTTAAACGGATGGGACCTGACGTACGATTACACAGGAAACCCCGCCTATCAGGGGAGCTCTGACACCAGTGTGTCGATATCCTCTCTGACGGGTAATTTGACCTACGCAGGCGAAAGCTCTCTGACGGGAAATTCGACAGGCACAAAAAATTTCGATGGATACCCGTCGACCAGGTATTTTGGTAATAATCAGCAAATTCTTCCACCTTCTGTTTCTTTCCTCGCCGCTGGCAATATTAATCTGGAAAACAACATATTCCTGTCGCCGTCGCCGACCGGCAACATTCAGCTCTTTGCCGGCGGCTCGATTTACGGTACGCCACAGGGCAAGGGAAGCGAGGCATACTTCCCTGTTGTCTACATGATCGATACCGCGCCGGCTACCTGGTACGGATACAAAAGCACCCGTGCGCCTAGTGAGCTGGGCAACAGTCTCATACATCAGGAGGACGAGAACCCGGTTCAGATCTTGGCCGGCCAGGATATTCAGGACCTGCAGCTCATCCTCACCAAGGAAGCGGACATTAGTGCCGGCCAGGATATCCTGCAACTGGTCTATATGGGCGAGAATATCTCCCCAACGGACGTTACGAGCATCATTGCTGGCCGGGATATCGATTACATCTATAATCCGGCTACGAACCCAATTTTACCAAGTGCTCAGACTTACGGAAAATACGGAATAGTACAGGGCGGACCAGGAACCCTGGTGGTGGCGGCAGGAAGTAACATTGATCTCGGGAATTCATACGGCATACAAACGATCGGCAATTTCGCCAATTCCTCGCTCAGCAGCACTGGATCCGATATCATCATCGGCGTCGGAACCAAAAGCAATCAATTCCAGCCTGCGAATGTGGAGACCTTCTTTAATGAACTCCAACAGGCGGGAGTCCAGTATTCAGACCTGTTGGCAGAAGGGGATACGGCGGCTGCCCAGCTGGCTATCACACAGGAGAGAAGTGATTTCATAAGCAAGTTAATCGGCCCACCACCGATTGACGGAAGCGGAACTCTCAACATGGTCCAATCTCAGATCTGCACGGTTGACGGCAAATCCGACATCTATATAATGACAAGCGGGGACTTAAACGTCGGCATTACCTCCCTGTCAAGCAGCCCGGCTCAGGATACTGGAATCTACACCGCAGGCGGCGGATCAGTCAACATTTTCAGCGGCAGTGATGTCAACGTCAACGAGTCGCGGATCATGACCTTCCTGGGGGGGGACATCACCGTATGGAGCGATCAGGGGAGCATCAACGCCGGCAGGGGTTCCAAGACTACCATAAACGTATCGGCTCCCTACTACAATACCATAACACATAAGTTGGTATTTCAACCACCGGCGATTGGCAGCGGCATCCGGGCGGTGACCTCCAACATTGGCGGATTGTTGTCCATCCCCACTCCCGGCGACATCTACCTCTTTGCGCCACAAGGGGTGATCGACGCCGGCGAGGCGGGGATCTCCGGGAGCAAAGTGGTGCTTGGCGCCACGGAGGTGCTGAACGTCAAGAATATCAGCTTCACAGTCAGTTCGGTGGGTGTGCCGACAGCAGAAAGCAGCGTCAGTCTCGGGTCTCTGGCCGGGGCCGGCAGCGTGGCAGAGACCAGTAAGATGGTCGCGCAGTCCTCGTCCCTCGGTGGGGCCAATGATAACCTGACACAGCAGACTAATATGGTGGATCAATTCCTCTCCCAATTCCTGGATGTCAAGGTCATCAATTTCGATACTGATGAAGGGAATACGGACAATGACAAGCAGGATGAGAAGAAGAAAAAGAGGTAAATCCCATGTAGATCGCGCTAGTTTGGCTACAAGGGCGATCGTATGAAAACAAAAGATCAAGCACGTTTTCATTCCGACTTTCAAACGGGTGGCAGGATAAGTTCAATGGTCTTGATTTCCATTGCGCTAATTGTCATTGTCTTTGCCGTATACATGCAGGTGGGAAATTGCGAATTCACGAATTTCGACGATCCTGACTACGTTACGAATAACACCCATGTATCATCCGGAATTACGGGCAAGAGTATTATCTGGGCATTTACTTCCATCGAAGCATCCAACTGGCACCCGGTCACCTGGCTATCGCACATGGCGGACGCGCAGTTTTATGGAATGAACCCTCGCGGCCATCACCTCACCAACGTTATTATTCATGCACTCTCCTCTTTGCTTCTTCTCTTCCTCCTTACCCGTTTTACCGGTTCACTCTGGCAAAGTTCATTTGTCGCCTTTCTGTTCGCGCTCCACCCCTTGCATGTGGAGTCGGTTGCCTGGGTGGCAGAACGAAAGGATGTCCTCAGTGCGTTTTTCTGGCTCCTTACTCTCCTCGTTTACTCCGAATACGTGTCAAAGCAAAAGACTGGGTTGTACATGCTCTCTCTTTTGACCTTTGTGCTTGGCCTTATGTCCAAACCGATGCTCGTTACCCTTCCCATAGTCATGCTCCTGATGGATTTCTGGCCTCTGGAGCGCTGCCGGCATAATGAGCAGGGGCCAGGTCAACAACAATCAAAGCGTGGTTTTCCCCTTGCGGCCCTTGTGAAAGAAAAAATCCCCTTCTTTGCCTGCTCACTCTTATCAGCTGTCATAACCACATACGCCCAGAACAAAGGGGGGGCGATAAGAAATTTTGACGTTATCCCCTTTGGGCTCCGCATAGAGAATGCCCTGGTTTCCTATGTAAAGTACATCATCAAGATGCTCTGGCCTCAGGACCTCGCAGTCCTCTACCCCTTCCCTTTATCTATTCCGCACTGGGAGGTCTTCGGCTCTCTCCTGCTTCTGCTCTTAGTGTCGTGGGGAACCTTTCGGGTTGATTATCGGCATCCATACCTTCTTGTGGGATGGTTCTGGTTTCTCGTAACCCTTGTACCCGTTATTGGCCTCATCCAGGTGGGAGAACAGTCCATGGCGGATCGCTACACATATATCCCCCTGACAGGGCTTTTCATTATGGCCGCGTGGGGAGTTCCAATTCTTGCCAGGGGCCTGCAGCATAGGGAAGGAATTCTTGCCCTGCTGGCTGGCATTGTAATAATTGCATCGACAGCATTAACCTGGCAGCAACTGGGGTTTTGGCGGGACGAGATTTCCCTCTTCAGGCATGCCATTCAATGTAGCACCGGCAATTACATTGCTCATTGCCATCTGGGAAATGCCCTTTCAAGCAAAGGTGATCTGGATGCCGCGATTAAGGAGTACCATGAGGCTCTGAAAATAGAGCCGAAAGATTGGGCTGCACATAACAATCTGGGACTTGCTCTTGAGAGAAAAGGGGATCTGCCTGCCGCGATTAAGGAATACCGGGAGGCCTCACGTCTGGAGCCAGATTTTTGGGGCGCCCATATCAATCTGGGACTTGCTCTTGCCCGCAAAGGGGATCTGCCTGCCGCGATTAAGGAATACGGGGAGGCTCTGCGTCTTAATCCAAATTATGTGGCTGCGCATAACAATCTGGGATTTGCTCTTGCAAGCATTGGGGATCGGAATGCTGCGATTAAAGAATTCCAGGAGGTACTTCGTTTAAATCCAAATGACGCGAAGACCCATAACAATCTGGGACTTGCTTTTGCAAGTACTGGTGATCTGCCTGCCGCGATAAAGGAATACCGGGAGTCTTTACGTCTGGATCCAAATTATACGGATGCGTATACCAGTCTGGGACTTGCCCTTGCAAGTACTGGTGACCTGGATGCCGCGATCCAGAGATTCCGGGAGGCACTTCGTATAAATCCAAATATCGCAAAGACGCAGAACTATCTGAGAGTTGCTCTTGCCCAGAAAAAGAAGCAAAATAGTGCCAGCAAATAGTGGCTAATGGTTCTTCGATTTAGTCCAGGCATGATTTGACCTCCGTTTTACCAAGGCTATTTGTATGAAAAAAAAACTTCAACCCCTTTCTTCTGCAGACTCTGCAAAGGGTAACAGGATACTCCTCATTTCCATTGCGCTGACTGTCATTATTTTAGCCCTATATATGCAGGTGGGAAATCATGAGTTCCTAAATTACGACGATTCTCTATACGTTACGGAGAACCCCCATGTGTCATCCGGAATAACCGGCAAAAATATTATCTGGGCCTTTGCTTCCGTCGAACAGTACAACTGGCACCCGGTCACCTGGCTATCGCACATGGCGGACGCTCAGTTTTATGGCATGAACCCTCGCGGCCATCACCTCACCAACGTTTTTATTCATGCACTCTCCTCTTTGCTTCTTCTCTTCCTCCTTACCCGTTTTACTGGTTCACTCTGGCAAAGTTCATTTGTCGCCTTTTTGTTCGCGCTCCATCCCTTGCATGTGGAGTCGGTTGCCTGGGTGGCAGAACGAAAGGATGTCCTCAGCGCTTTTTTCTGCTTCCTGACACTCTTCTATTATTCTGGCTATGTGTCTAAACAAAAGCCCGCGTTGTACATCCTCTCTCTCACGACCTTTGTACTCGGTCTTATGTCCAAACCGATGCTTGTAACCCTTCCCATCGTCATGCTCCTTATGGATTTCTGGCCACTGGAGCGCTGCCTACATGAAGAAAAAGGGCAAGGTCAAAAACTTTCTGCAACAGGTTTTCAACTTAAAGCCCTTGTGAAAGATAAAATCCCCTTCTTTGCCTTCTCACTCTTATCATCTGTAATAACCATCTACGCCCAGAACAGAGGTGGGGCGATAAACAGTCTCGATGAGATGCCCATTTGGTTTCGCATTGGAAATGCCCTGGTTGCCTACGTAAAGTACATAATCAATACAATATGGCCAAAGAATCTCGCCGTCTTCTACCCTTTCCATCTTTCTATCCCGATCTGGCAGGTCATCGGCTCACTGCTTCTACTTATCCTCGTGTCAGGGGCAACCATTCGGGTCAGGCATCGTCATCCATACCTTCTGGTGGGATGGTTCTGGTATCTCATAACCCTCGTACCCGTTATCGGCCTTATCCAGGTGGGGTCACAGTCCATGGCGGACCGCTACACGTACATCCCCCTGATAGGACTTTTCATTATGGCAGCATGGGGAGTTCCAAGCCTTGCCAGGGGCCTTAAGCACCGGGAGGGAATTCTTGCCCTGCTAGCCATCGCGGTAATAATTGCATCAGCGACACTAACCTGGCAGCAAATCGGGTACTGGCAGGACGGGGTTTCCCTTTTCCGGCATGCCCTTCAATTTACTACTGGCAACTATGCCGCTCATAAAAATCTGGGGCTTGCTTTTTTCAGCAAAGGGGATCTGGATGCCGCGATCAAGGAATACCAGGAGGCACTTCGTATAATACCAAATGATGAGGAAGTGCATACCAATCTGGGCGCTGCTTTTGCCAGCAATGGTGATCTGGATGCCGCGATCGGGGAATATCAGGAGGCACTGCATCTGGCACCAAATTTTATGAAAGCGCATTACAATCTGGGAATTGCCCTTTTCAAAAATGGTGACCTGGATGCCGCGATTAAGGAATACCAGGAGGCACTTCGAATAAATCCAAATAATGCTAATGCGCTTTATAATCTTGGACTCGCCTTTGCCAGTAAAGGGGATTTAGATGCCGCGATTAAGAGTTTCCAGGAGGCACTTAGGATAAATCCAAATAACGCGAATGCGCAGAAATATCTTGGACTTGCTCTAGTCAGTAAGGGGGATCTTGATGCGGCGATCCAGAGTTTCCAGGAGGCAGTCCGGATAATTCCAAATTCCGAGATGGCGCAAAAAAATCTGGCAGATGCCCTTGCCCAAAAGAGGATGCAAGATGAGACCAGGAAATAGCAGCTAACGGTTTTCGATTAAGTCCAGTTAGTAATCCGGAGTATTCTGGACACCCAATCCGGTTTGAACTGAACACAGAATCCGGAATTAACTGGACTCCGAGTCCGGTTCAATCTGGACACTGAATCCTGAATTAATTGTAGGAACGCCTGGCGAATTATCCGAGAAGTCAAGCCCTTGATCTTTTGCACGTGTCTATGGATACCGTACTGGGAATCGACCTCAACGAACATTTGAACAGATAAGGCATGATTTGACCTCCACTTTGCAATAAAGGCCATTTGGAATATGAAAAATAAACTTCAAGTTCTTTCTTCTACTGACTCTGAAAAGGGTAACAGGACATACTCTATAGTCTTGATTTCCATAGCGCTAATTGTCATTATTGCAGCCGTATATATCCAGGTGGGAAATTACGAGTTCACGAATTCCGACGATATAGTCTATGTTACGCAAAATTACCATGTATCATCCGGAATAACAGGTAAAAATATTATCTGGGCATTTTCTTCCGTCGAAGCATGCAACTGGCACCCGATCACTTGGATATCGCACATGGTGGACTCTCAGTTCTATGGCATGAACCCTCGTGGCCATCACCTCACCAACGTCATTATTCATACAGCCTCCTCTTTGCTTCTTTTGCTCCTCCTTATCCGTTTTACCGGTTCACTCTGGCGAAGTTCATTTGTCGCCTTTTTGTTCGCGCTTCATCCTTTGCATGTGGAGTCGGTTGCCTGGGTAGCAGAAAGAAAGGATGTCCTCAGTGCGTTTTTCTGGTTCCTCACCCTCCTTTTTTATTCTGAATACGTGTCGAAGCAAAAGCCTACGTTGTACATACTCTCTCTCTTAACCTTTGTGCTCGGCCTTATGTCCAAACCTATGCTAGTAACCCTTCCCATAGTCATGTTCCTGATGGATTTCTGGCCTCTGAACCGCTACCGATATGAAGATCAGGGGCAAGGTCCACAACCATCAGCCAGTGGTTTTCCACTTTATGCCCTTGTGAAAGAAAAAATCCCCTTCTTTGTCTGCTCACTATTATCAGCGGTAGTAACTATCTACGCCCAGAACAAAGGTGGAGCAGTACAAAGTTTCGTTGCGATGCCAATCGGGCTGCGCATTGAAAATGCACTGACTTCCTATGTTATGTACATCATCAAGATGCTCTGGCCCCAAGACCTTGCCGTCCTATACCCCTTCTCTTTTTCAATTCCGCTCTGGGAGGTCATCGGCTCACTGCTTTTTCTCATCCTCGTGTCAGGGGCAACGATTCGGCTTAGACATCGGTATCCATACCTTCTGGTGGGATGGTTCTGGTTTCTCGTAACCCTCGTACCCGTTATCGGCCTCATTCAAGTGGGGTTACAGTCCATGGCGGATCGCTACACTTACATCCCACTGATAGGACTTTTCATTATGATAGCATGGGGCGTTCCAAATCTTGCCAGGGGCATTAAACACTGGGAAGGAACCCTTGCCTTGCTCGCTTGTGCGGTAATAATTGCCTCAGCGGCATTAACCTGGCAGCAACTCGGGTATTGGCGGGACTCGATTTCCCTCTTCCGACATGCCCTACAATGTACCACCGGCAATTACTATGCTCATAACAATCTGGGAGTTGCTCTTGCCAGTAAGGGGGATTTGGATGCTGCGATTAAGGAATATTACGAGGCTCTGCGTCTGTTTCCAAATTACTCGGATCCGCATAACAATCTGGGTCTTGTTCTTGCCAGTAAGGGGGATCTGAATGCCGCGATTAAGGAATATAAGCAGTCTCTGCGTCTTGAGCCCAAAAATCCGTATTCATATAACAATCTGGGAATCGCTCTTGCCAGAAAAGGGGATATGGATTCCGCGATCCAGAGATTCCAGGAGGCACTTCGAATAAATCCAGATAACGCAGGTACGCATAACAATCTGGGATTTGCTCTTGCCATTAAGGGGGATCTGGATGCTGCGATTAAGGAATATCACGAGGCTCTGCGTCTAGATCCAAATTATGCGGATGCGCATACCTGTCTGGGACTTGCTCTTGTCGGTAAAGGGGACCTGGATTCCGCGATCCAGAGATTCCAGGAGTCACTTCGGATAAATCCAAATAACACGGAAGCAAACAGAAATCTGGAACTTGCTCTTGACCAGAAGAGGATGCAAGATGAGGCCAGGAAATAGTGGCTAACGATTCTTCGAATAAGTCCATGCAGCAGGGCTGTTTTGTTAGCATTCAAGTAGATACAAAAGTACTGCATGGTCGCGGGGGTTACTATCACTTTCATCAATCGACGTCAGGGAAAGTTTCTTTGGGCTCTGTAGCGAAAATTTTCAAAGGCTACATGGGCGGAGTGCAACACAGCAATTACAAGCTTTCACCTGCTTTCACTAAATATGGTGGATTATTACAGATATGTATAGGTTCTAATGAACATTTGCCTAATGGATTTGCATGGATAGCTAGTCGATATTATTTAAATAATTTTAATTATACATGTTTATCATGAGGTTTTAAGATTCTATTTCCTGCCCCAGGAAAACTTAGTGTATCCCCAGTTAAACGCAATGATTAGAGAGGGGAATGTTACGGAATCCATAATGATCAAGGGTAGGTCTCCGTTCGACTTCCGCCACTCCGAACCATATCGGTAATAAACGGCGTTTGTCATGTTCGAATCTTAGCTGATAATCACATATGCCCAGGAGACTCACATTCACCCAGATGGTCAGCATTAAAAACAAAACTGTGCGCGCGGTCCGGGCCTTCAGGCCATATATGGACCTGCCCGTGCGCACTAAAACCAATGATCTTGAATTAACCAACTATGCAGGGAACCGAACCAACGTCTCATATGTTGGGAGATGTATTGACAAGCCCCCATGTTAGCGAAACGTGGGGAAATGGCTGGAGTCTTATGGTGGTGAAAAGAAAATCCGACAGAAGTAAGGTTAAGGTAGAGGCTAGTGTGCCAGCTAGTAAAATTTCTTTTGTTCTCCCATTGGAAAAGAAGGAACAGAATAAGCATGCAGTCTTACTTTGCGTGGGGCTCATTATCATGATCTTAGCCGTGTATATGCAAGTGGGAACTCATCAGTTCTTGAATTTCGACGATGATGTCTACGTTACGAATAACCCACATGTAGCAAGCGGCTTAACCCTACAACGATACTTGAGTATCATGGTTCTTTGAAATCATTTTCTTCCGGCGATGCGACAGGTAAGCGCGGTGATTCCGCCGCTGAATCCAGTCCACAAGCCATATTGACATGTCTATATTGAATGCGCGTAAAGGCAGCACCATTTTCAGCAATATTCTAAGCTGCGATGGCGTAATAGCTGGTGCTTTTTTTTCCCAACCTGATCTTCAGGTGCCAGAGAAAGTAATGAGCTAGGAGTCTGTCGGACTTATTGCATGACGTTTAACCAGAACATAGCTCGTTGGGCTCAAATAACCTGTTGAAATAGTTGAGATATATATCATTTTGACCTTGTGTTTTGGTTGCTATTGCTGTATATTTAGTCTGCAATATCAAAGAGTTGGATATTGGAGGCAGCATGCAGCCAAAGTTTGTCGAAGTTGATCGAGAGACATTGTATCTTCTCCCGCCGTCATTACAGGACTGGTTGCCCGCAGGGCACCTGGCCCGGTTTGTGGTCGAGATAGTTAAGCAACTCGACCTCTGTTCTTTGAAAGCATCCTATGCTGGTCGCGGTTCACAGACATACAATCCGGAGATGCCGGTTGCGCTATTGTTCTACGGGTACGCCACCGGGGTGTTTTCCAGTCGGAAACTGGAGCGCAACACCTACGACTCCGTCGCGTTCCGTTACATCGCGACAAACAGCCATCCGGATCATGATACCATTGCCACTTTCCGGCGGCGGTTTCTTCTGCAACTTAACGAGTTGTTTGCACAGATCCTGTTGATCGCCCACCAGATGAACGTGCTGAAATTGGGCAGTGTCAGCTTGGATGGCAGAAAAATCAAGGCGAACGCTTCCAAGCATAAGGCGCTAAGCTATGAGCATGCCTGCAAGCTGGAAGCGCAGATCAAGGCCGAAGTTGCCGAACTGCTCAAGAAAGCCGAAGCAGCTGATCATGCCGACATCCCCGACGGCATGAACATTCCCGAAGAACTGGAGCGCCGGGAAAAGCGTCTTTCTGCAATAGCTTTGGCAAAGGCCGAAATCGAGCGACGTGCCGCCGAACGTCATGCCCGCGAGCAGGCAAACTATGAGAAGAAGGTTGCCGAGCGGACCAAGAAAGAGCAGACAACCGGCAAAAAGACCAGAGGCAAACAACCCAAGCCGCCCAAGTCAGGTCCGACCACCAAAGATCAGGTCAACCTGACTGACGAAGAATCGCGGATCATGCCGACCTCCAGTGGCGGCTTTGAGCAGACTTACAATGCCCAGGCAGGTGCGGACACAGCATCAAAGCTCATTGTTTCGGCCCACGTCACCCAGCACCCCAATGACAAACAGGAGCTGGTGCCAACTCTGGAGAACCTGACTGTGTTGCCAAAAAAGCTTGGCAAGGCAACTGAACTGATTGCCGACAGCGGCTACTTCAGCGAAACAAACTTCACCGCCAGCGAAGGCAAAGGGGTAACGCCGAACATTGCCATTGATCACCAACAGCACAACCAGCCATTAGGGGAGCGATTCAGAGAACCACCACCGTTACCGGACGATGCCGATTCCGTGACCAGGATGAAGCATCGGTTACAGACGCCAGCCGACAAGAAAGTTTATGCCCAGCGGAAAGTCACTTCCGAACCGGTCTTTGGCATCATCAAAGCGGTTATGGGGTTCAGAAGCTTCCTGTTGCGGGGCTTAGATGCAGTAAAAGGTGAATGGAACCTCGTCTGCATGGCTTACAACATCAAAAAGCTGCACACCTTGACCAGATAGGTTGAGAAAGAGCAGAAGATAACCGGAAATAACTATGGTTCACTGATGATGTACACGCATAAAACGGTAAATCATCGGTAGCTATTAAAAGATACGGAACTTTTTCAAAGCGGACCGACCGAAGAAACAATCAACCCTGTGGTCAAGTCCGACAGACTCCTAGTGTGCGCTGGGCAGCGCCCAGATCAGGTGGGTTAAAGTCGAAAGCGCCGGTAAAAGCCGGCAGAGGGTAGGGAGGGAAGGTCTCCTACACGGTAATGGCTAGCAACCAGCCGTGACCCCGAGTTATG
>Ga0326727_10003919_pt1 | contig 46197 bp, 40 predicted proteins | sample MB2enrmetagenome_FD_207643 | JGI IMG/M metagenome (GOLD analysis project Ga0326727, IMG submission 207643) | Lab enriched peat soil microbial communities from McLean, Ithaca, NY, United States - MB29MY | ecosystem: Environmental > Terrestrial > Soil > Wetlands > Peat | place: USA: New York... | reverse complement strand
CGGGCGTTCTGGCTGGAGCGCCGCTTGCCGGCGCGGGTGCGCGGGCCGGTGGACCTCCTTTTCATTGGTGATTTGTGATTGCTGATTGGCGATTGCGGGGCCGCCGGATTTTCGCTTTGGCTTGACATAGGCATTCTCCTTAAGTCTTCTGGGCTATCGAGTCTTGATTCGTGATTGGTGATGGGCGATTGCGGAGCCGCAGGGTTTTCGCTTTGGCTTGACATAGGCATTCTCCCTAAGTCTTCTGGGCTATCGAGCCTTGATTCGTGATTGGTGATCGGCGATTGCGGGGCCGCCTGGTTTTCGTTTTGGCTTTCCATAGGTATTCTCCTTAAGTCTTCTAGGCTACGATGGCTTTCCATACGTATTCGCCTCAAATCTCCTACGCTAGCAGAATTAAATGGGACGGTGGGTAAAGGTGGGACGTGCGTGAACAATTATTTCTGGCCAATGGAATCAAGGGATTGCGAGGGGCGGGTTGGACATTATGACGTTGAGGCGGCAAAAAGTGTGGCATTCTGACACACACGTGCCTGAAGCTGCATATGGACGTATGCGCCTTAGAGCGCGGCAGCGGGGCTTGCGGAGCTGCCGACAAAAACGTCAAATGAGCTGTGATAGGTAAACCCTAAGCCGTTGATCGCGGGTAATCCGTGGCTCTGGAAAGTTCGCCGCCTGCTGAGGTCGTCCGGAACAACTTCCGAGTACGTCATTCAGGCTTGAACATAAGAGACGACAAACAGATCAGATGTACGGTCTGACGACATAACCGGCCAAATGACCGCAGGCTGTCGATTGGTAGCGCGGACCCGTTCGGTACGTAGGCGGCTCTTCGCAAATTCGTACGTTCTCGTCGGAAGGCAAGCGCGCTCGTTCATTCGAGGATCTCACGCGAACGCAGTCGGGCAGTCTACGCCTGCATTCTCTGCCGTCAGAGAAGTGATGTGGAGGGACGGGTCAACGATGAGTTGTGAACTTCGTCGATGAGGGCAAAAAGTCTGGCGGAATCGATAGGTTTTGAAATGTACGCGTCCATGCCCGCCGCCAGGCACCTCTCCTCATCGCCCTTCATCGCGTGTGCGGTCATGGCGATAATGGGGAGATGGCGGCCCGTATCCTTTTCCTGCGCCCGGATCTCAGCGGTGGCTTCGAAACCGTCCATTTCAGGCATCTGGACGTCAATCAAAAGCAGGTCGAACGTCTGATGGGCCAGAAAGCCCAGAGCTTCCGTCCCGTTGTTCGCCACCACCACCGTGTGGCCGCGCTTTTCTAGTAAACGTGAAGCAAGTTGCTGATTCACCAGATTATCTTCGGCGAGAAGGACTCGGACCCCGGAACTGCGGCGTGCCTCTCTGAGGCTGTGGCGCGTGATCAAAGGAACTTCCGTGCCTTGCTTCTGCGCTTCAGCGGCGCTGTTGAGCACCGCGTTCACTGCCGCACGCAGTTCCGACTGCCGTATGGGCTTGGTAAGGTAGGCCGCGATACCCAATTCTCGGCAACGGGCTGCGTCCCCGCGCTGCCCACCCGAGGTCAGCATCATGATCGTGGGTGCTGCGAACTCGGAACGTTGCTTGATTTGTTCGGCGAGGCCGAAACCATCCATGATCGGCATGTAAGCGTCCGTCAGAACCAACCTGAAGGGCTGGCCGCGCTGAGCTGCTTTCTCCATGAGAAAGAGTGCTTCCAAAGCACTCGCGGCCTGTGTCGGCTTCATCTTCCACCCTTCCAGGGTCTCAGTGAGGACGCGGCGATTCGTGGCGTTGTCATCAACGACCAGCAGCGGAATGCCGGCCAACAAAACCTGCGGGGCGGCGGCTATTGCCGGCGCGTCGTCGACGCCGAATAAGGAAGTGAAGTGGAAACAACTTCCTTTGCCGGGCTCGCTCTCCGCCCAAATCGCTCCTCGCATCATTTCCACCAAGCGGGCACAGATCGTCAGACCGAGGCCGGTACCCCCGTACCTTCGAGTCGTCGAACCATCGGCTTGTGTAAATGCCTCGAAGATGACTTTCAGTTTAGCCGGCGGAATGCCAATTCCGGTGTCGCGAACCATGAAGTGGATTTTGAGGTGATTACCATTCTGGTTCTCCAGCATCGTCTCGAGAACCACCTCGCCTCGCTCGGTAAACTTTATGGCATTGCCGACCAGATTCACCACGACCTGACGAAGTCGCGCCGGATCTCCAACCACCCGGTTCGGCACCTCCGGCCGCACATGACAAATCAGCTCCAGCCCCTTTTCGGCGGCCCGGTGCGCCATGGCGGTCATGGTCTGTTCGAGGCAGTCAACTAAATCAAAACTGATCGGGTCGAGGTCGAGCTTGCCGGCTTCCATCTTGGAAAAGTCCAAGATGTCATTGATGACCTGCAAGAGCGAATCGGCCGAGGTCTTGACCGCGTTCAGGCACTCCCTCTGGTCCGTGGTCAGCTCGGTGTCCAGCACCAACTCGGTCATTCCCATGACACCGTTCATGGGCGTCCGAATCTCGTGGCTCATGTTCGCCAGGAACTCGCTCTTCGCGCGGCTGGCCGTCTCCGCTCTTTCCTTCGCTTCCAGCAACTGCGTGTTGGTCTTGACCAATTCACTCGTGCGTGCCGCTACCTCGTGTTCGAGGCGGTCACGGTGTTGCAGCAACTCCGTGTCCCGGCGCTCGATTTCTGTCAGCATCGTATTGAACGTGTCAACAAGCTCACCTAGTTCGTCGCCCGCTCGCTTCTCGGCCCGCACCGAGTAGTTCTTTTCGTAAGAAAGCCTTCTTGCCGTTTGCGCAAGGTTCGTGATAGGCTCGGAAATAATGCGCTGGAGCCTGGCCGACAGGCCTAAAGCCAGTAACGACGCGGCGGCTAGGACCAGCAGAAGGATCCCGGTAAACTGCCGGAGTCGCGCGTGCATTTCCCCCAAATCCGATTCGAGGCAGATCGTCCCCAGCGGTTGATTGTCGAGGATAATGCGTTTCGTCAGGATCAGCCTGCTCCCTTGAAACCAGCTTCCGTCAGACGGGAACACTCCGATGGGGCACGGTTCAGCGACTTGATCACGGCTATAGCTGGCAAAGACTTTGTTGCCATCCAACCAAATGCAGGCTGCCACAATGTGGGTGTTCGCCTTGAGCCCCGCCAGAAGGCCCATGGCTGCCTTTTGATCTCCGAAAGCAATAGCCGCTGTACTATTGGAGCCGGTCATTTCTGCCAGGGTGTCGAGGTCCCGCTGCAGGGAGTTGCGAAACGCCAATCGGGCATAAGCCAGGATGGCGATGCAGGCGAGCCCCAACGCCGCGCCGACCGTCAGCATGATGATCATCCTCAACTTGACTTGAATGGTGATATGGCGGTAATTCATGGCCGCTCGCTTTTTCCCTTCCTTACGATCTTCGCCAAGCTGAGCAGATTGGATCGGATCTGCAATCCCGCGCTCGCTGCGGCATCAGGGTTGATTTCAAACCGCACCTTTCCTTCCTCCAGTTTGAAGTTGATGACTCTGCCATCGATCGCGAATCCCTCCGTTTCTCCCACCGTCAACACCCCGGGCGTGCCAAGGCTCTGCAACATGGAGCGCAAATGCTTCCGCTCCGCTGTACTGAAAAAGAGAATGTTGCAGCCGCCCGCCTGTTGAACCTCCGCAACGTCCCGGACCGCGAAAGGCCTTCCTTCGAACGATTTCCCTTTCACGGTATCCTCCAGCATGTTGCCAAAAGGGTCGTGCCCCACGACGCAGATCGTGATCGGGTCATCCGGGCCTTTGAAGCTTTGAGCGGGCCATTCCACAAATTTGGCAAAATTGTAGAGAAAGGCCGCTTTCACCTGATACTCGTTCACCGACTGCGCCAGGGAGGAAGGACATCCCCAGGTTGCAGCAGCCAGCAGGATGATCAAGCTGGCAAGAAGCCTCGTGTTTATGGTTCTACGGGAAACTAGAACCACCACCTTATCTCTCCGTAAACGCTGCGCTTGATCTGGGTTGCCCGCAGCTCGCTTTGCGAACCGAACTCAAAATGCCTTGGTTGCTGAAGGTTCTGGCCGACAATACTGAATTCCGTGGACTCGGTGGGGTACCATCCCAAACGCAGGTCGAGGCGAGTGTGGCTCGGCACGAACTGATCTGGGAGATGGTCAACGTAGTAAGCGCCGGGGTCCAATTCCAGGTGATGCCGAAGGTTGAAGCTTGAGCGGATTTGATACTGGTTTCGCGGGCTGTCCCCGCCGGCCAACTGATACCCTGCCAAGGCGTAGCTCCCCGCTTCGGGGTGGAGGTTCATTTGAAGCCAGGAGTACGCGGGCGTTACCCTCCACCAGCGGAAGACGTTCAAGGTGGAGCTGATCTCCGCCCCATAGGTATTACCGTGCATCGCATTGCTGAACATCTCAGGGATGACCTCATGAGGGACCGGGCCCGCATCAAAGTAAGGATTCAAGGCATCGACGGTTCTGAGGTCGTGATAGATATTGTAAAAGGTGGCGAAATCGAGGGAAACTCGGGGGCTCGGCACCACCCGATAGCCCAGTTCGTATGCCAGCAGTTTTTCGGATTTGAAATTCGGGTTGCCCAACACCGTCGCGACCATCGGTAAATTCTCGGGACCGAGAAACGCATCGGCGTTGAACTGCAGGTCCACATCCTCGCGTGAGGGTTGCCGAATGGCTCGCGAAACCGATCCCCAAAGAGCTTGCCTGTCACTGGGAGACCAAAGAAAGCGTCCGCTGGGTTCGTATTCGAAGCCCGTATAGCTGTTGTGCTCGAGCTTGGACCCCACGGTCAGCCAGAAGGTATTCGAAAGACGAATTTCATCCTGCGCGAACGAGTTGAAAAGCTGATCGGTGCGGCCCGACGGGATCATCGTTAGCGCGTAGCTCGGGCGCCCATCATAGGAATCTTCCCGGTATCCGATTCCCCACACGAAATCGTGGCGGGACCCCACCTCGACGTGATGCTGGAATTCGAGATCCAGAGTGTCTTTGTCTTCATGGGCCCCCATCCACTCACGTTGCAGGCCATCATAGTACACTTGCACCATTGTATCGGACCGGTCTGAAAACTTGTGGTCCCATCGAGCCAGGAGGCTGCCACTGGTGGCGTGAATGGGGCTGTTGAAGGTCTCGGTAAACGGCGGCAGGAATGAAACGAAACTGGTAATGGTTTCGCCCTCATTATTCGTGGAGATATCTCCTTCCACGGTCAGAGAATCTCCCCCAGTCCAATCCCAATCCGCACGGAACCCGCCATGGGACATCCGCCAGGCGTCCGCGGCGCTAATACCCAAGCCAGGGGCCTCGCTGGGATCGTTAAAATAATCCCCAAAGATCCGATAATGGCCGTTGCCGCCAAGCTTGCCGCCATATTGTAGCAGGCCCCGCGCGCCAGGCCGCGTGCCCCCTCCCCCCACGAGCATGCCGCCTTGAGTGGCTTTGGAGCTTTTCGTAATGATGTTGATGACTCCGTTGACTGCGTTGGCCCCCCAAACCGTTGCTCCCGGTCCCCGAATCACCTCAATGCGGTCGATGTCTTCTACCGGCACATCCTGAAGATCCCAGGAAACTCCGGCGAACGTCTCGTCGTAGACACTGCGGCCGTCGATCATCACCAGGAGTTTGTTCGCGAAGAGGTCGTTGAACCCGCGGCAACTGATCGCCCAGGAATTCGCGTCTACTTGCGCTACCTCCATTCCCGGAACCATACGCAGGAGATCCGGAATGTTCGTGGCCCCGGAGCGGCGGATATCTTCCTGAGTGATGACGAAGATTGCGGCAGCGGTCTTGGAGAGCTTTTCCTCCCTCTTGGAAACCGTAGTGACCTCGATATTCATCAGGTCTTCGAGACTGGCCGACGTGAGATCGCGTGTAAGGGCTTGACCGAAAGCTCCAGACGGGGACAAAACGCTCAGCCAAGCTGCAACAACCAGCCTGGTCCACACCGGTGTTTTCATCTTGTGCTTGTATCTCATAGGTCGTGTCTCGGCGCGATTCCTCAAATCGGGATTCCAGGCCTGACGCCATAAGAGGTAGTTTGGCCCGTTCAGGAAAGACTCGATCAGCAGGACGTAGTGGCGGGTTTAATCAACCCTTTCAGCGATGAGTTCGGAGACTGCCGCGGCGTAATTGTGCCTCGGTACCCTCTTTGACAAGCAGGTGAATGAGGACGTTCGTCGTTGCTGTCGAACCAAGTCCTCCATAGCTTTTCCGCCCCAGGCCTCAGATTGGGCCCTCGGGGAAACCGCTACGCTTCCAAGTAGATGATTACGTCAGTAGGAGGAAGGGCCGCAATAGTCCAAAAGTACGGGGTGCACACGGTGCGTAGCGCACCGCAAGGTCATCGGTGTTAGCAACTAGAATTCCTAGCGTCGCAAGTCTTTTGGAGAAACTGTGGCACTGCCTGAGGGAAGCGCCCGTTGTCCCTTTTTCTTGACCACCCATCGTCATTGCCTGCAGGCGCGTGGCTCGTGGCCCGCGGGCGGTACCCTCCGCTTTGACAGTCTTCCTGTTTCCTCTCGTTCGCGCAGTGGGCCGTGTAACGTTGTACACAGAGGTGTGGCGCGTGGTGGTTCCGGGCGTATCGTCGACTACTCGGAAGTCGCGGCTCCCGCGGATCACTCCTCCCTAGTCGGCTACTGTTGACTAATCGCCGGCGGCTCTGCAAGCCGCGCATTTTGACGAGAAACGGCTACCCGTGGAAGGGAGTATGCCGTCACCCCGCCCCGGCCCCTTTCGGGGCGAAAGAAATCACGACGAAATGTATCGCTCGCAATAGGCGATGCCATTCTCCTTGAGGAAGGCACGAACATTATCGTGCAGCGCGGCGGTGACGAGGGGCGTGCGGTCCTTGGTGGTGAAAATCACGTGGTGTAGGAGCGGAACATGCGCTTTCGCCCCTCCGGGGCTGGGGAGGATTTTACTCGGACTCCTCGCCCACGGCTTGCGCCCTGGGCTACGGTCTTACGCCCGCTTCGCGGGCTACGCGGCTAATGATATCGCGGTGCTCGGAGGGCGGAATGCCACCTTGCCCGCTGCATGCCGGCACCCTGGATGCTCCACCGCAGGCCCGGGGTCGCCGGCATGAAGGGCAGTTCAGCGCCACCCGCTCCTTTCAAGCGACCCCTCACCCGGCCCGCTCCGGCTGGTGAAAGCGCCGGCAGCGGGCCACCCTCTCCCCTGGGGAGAGGGCTCACGCATACACTTGGTTTGTATGTACGCGCCGAAAGGGGATGCCGCGAGTTCCTTACCCACGGTGTGTAGTCTGCGGAATGTGCGGATTGTGTGGTAGCATGGCTCCATGCAGCCTGGAGATTTCATTGCCGCATTTCGGAGAGGCCGGGCGGGCGGGGCTTATTTCCTGCGCGGTCCCGACCGCTTTCTTCAGGAAGAATGCCGCAAAGCGGTGGTGAACTCGATTCCTGAAGAGGCGCGGCAATGGTGCCTGGCGGAAATTGAGTTTCAACCGGAGCGGCTCAGGCATGATCTCGAGGCAGCCCAGCAGATGCCCATGCTGGGCGGGCACAACTTCCTGCTGTTTACCGACCCCGAAGATTTCAAGCGCGCGGTCGAGGAAGATGCCGAGGCGCTGGGTGAATACCTGGAACGGCCCGCGCCGTTTTCCACGGTGGTGTTCATTGCGGGGGAGCCGGACCGGCGGCGTAAGTTCATCCAGTTGCTGGAGAAGAAGGCCGAACTGGTGGAGATGCGGGCGCTCAATCGCCGCCAGGCGGCGCTGTGGGCCAGCGACTTCCTGCATCAAGCGGGAGTGGAGATCGAGGCCGAGTTGGCGGAGGAAATCGCCGGCAAGTTTGAGGTCAGCCACGATTCTCGAGCCGAAGCGAAGGCTCCCGGCGTCAACCTGCTCTGGATGCGAACGGAACTCGAGAAACTGCTTGCCGCCAAGCCCGGCGAGAAGCGTCTGGAGGCGGCCGACCTGGAATTGATCGTTGCGTTCCGGGAAGAGCACGAAATCGGAAAACTCCTGCGCGCTATCGCCGAACGGAAATGCGGCGCAGCGCTGGGATTTCTCCGGGAACTTCTGGCCAGCAAGGTCGCCGAGACATTAATTGTGTGGTGCATCGGCGACTTGTTTCGCCAGGCGCTCAGGGGCGGGGCGGCGCCTTATGGCGGAGGCCGGGGCGGCTGGTCGCGCCCCGCCAATCCCTACTCGACTTGGGAAATCGTGCCACTGCTCGTGCGGAGTTATCCGCGCGAGGAATTGCAGCAGGCGCTGCGCGCCGTCCGCCGCACCGATCTGGGGATCAAATCCTCGTGGAAGGATTCAAAGATCCTTTTGGAATTTCTGGTGTGGCAGGTGGTGGTGGGAAAGGAATGCGCAAGCGTGCCTACGATTGGGGAAGAACTCCCATCGCCAGCGGCGGAAGGGTGAGCCCCTCCGGTAGCCCCGACAAGGAGACGCTCTCCGGAAACTCGATGCATTACTCGGTCTTGGTGATCCTAACGGAAGAAACCCCTCACCCGTCCCGCTCCGGCTGATGAAAGCGCCGGCAGCGGGACACCCTCTCCCCAAGGGAGAGGGCTGAGGCCATTTTCCCCAAGGGAGAGGGCCAAACCCATGACCTTCTCCCCTGGGGAGAGGGATAAGCCCATTATCTTCTCCTCAGGGGAAAGGAGTAAGCCCGTTTTTACGCAAGAGCGTTGAAGGCTACCGTCAACCGCGACTTGTAGGCCGCAGCGGTGTTGCCGTGCAGAACGCCCTTATGAGTGGAATGATCGATGAGGGCCAGGGTGGGCTTCAGGAGCGCTTCGGCAGCGGCTTTGTCCTTGGCTTTGAGCGCCGCGCGGAGTTTGCGAATCTGATGCCGCAACCTGGTTACATGCGCCCGGTTCAGTTCGGTACGCTTTTGAGTTTGCTTGATGCGTTTCAATGCGGATTTATGACTTGCCACAGAATCTCCTTTTGTAATACATGCTAATCTTCCAATTTAACAGACGCTACCAGCGAGCGTCAATGGCGGGTGCGTTGTAGCGGCGAGTTTACCTCGCCATGCACGGGCAACCCTTGCAGTTGCCGCCGGGCGGCCACAAGGGCCGCCCCTACAAACGGTGGATACCATGACGAATGGCCCCTCTGAATCGAGCCTGGAAATCCTCTTGAACACCAGCCAGATTGAAGCGCGAATCCGCGAACTGGGCGAACAGATTTCCAGCGACTATCGCGGCGCCACGCCGCACCTGGTGGGCGTGCTCATGGGCGCTTGGATCTTCATGGCCGACCTCATCCGCAACCTCTCGCTCGAGGCGACCGTGGATTTCCTGGGAATCCAGAGCTATCTCTCCGGCACGACGTCATCCGGGGAAGTGAGAATCACCAAGGACCTTGATGTGAGCATCGCGGGACGCGACGTTCTGGTGGTGGAGGATATTCTCGACACAGGGCGAACCTATCACTACTTGCAAGGCGTGCTCTCCGCCCATCAGCCCCACAGCCTGAAGCTCGTGACCCTGCTGGACAAGTCCTCGAGGCGCGCCGTTCCCGTCACGGCGGATTACGTGGGCTTCCAGATTCCCGACGTTTTCGTGGTTGGGTACGGATTGGATTACAACCAAAAATTCCGCCGCCTGCCCGAGGTGCGATACTTGCGCGACGGGGCCTGACGGCAGGAGTCAGAAGTTACGACTTGGTTCGCTTGAAATGGATGGTATGGATCATGTCCTTGCCATTCTCGCGCCACGTCCATTTTTCCGTGAAGTGATCCTGATCGGCAATCTGGATCAGCAAGTGGCGCATGTGTCCGGCGTTAGGATTCGCCAAATTGGTGATGCCCGTAAGGGAGAACTCGAATTCCTTTTGGTCGCCGGTGACGGCAGGTGATTCCATGCGCGGCTGATTGCCCGCCGCGCAATAGTGAGTCATTGCCAGCCGGTTTCCATTCGGTGTGTAGAGGGTCACCATCTGGTCCTCCTCGGCGCTCTGAATCGTTTCCTCGAGCGCGGTCCCATTCGAGACCAGCCTAATGGTGTTGGTCATGGTATGGCCTTGCGGGCCGGGAGCTTCCCATGTGCCCACAAGGGCCTTCAGGCGATCGAAACCGGACGCGGGCGGCGCCTGTGGCCCGGCGCGCCCGGCAAACCATCCAAGTGCAATGACCCCTAGTGCAAGCAGATAAATGGCCTTTCTCATTTTTGCCCTCCCTCAAATTTGCCCTCCCTCAAAGAGTCTAGACCTACAGATATCGGTCCAACAAGAGGGAATGACGATCTCGGGTAATTTTCATGAGAACCCCGGCAGTTCGCGCCGCGTCGTATTCCCACCCGTGGTAAGCTAGTTTGGCATGTCGAATGTGCTCCCCAATCTTCGTCGCGCGCTGGACCTCATTCCATCGCCGGAAACCGACCGCCCGGGCCTGTTGGTCCGTGATCCCTTTCAATACACGGACGCAGTTCTGCTTGTGCCACCGGCATGGGTCCTGGCGCTGCGGTACCTGGACGGAGAGCACACCGAACTTGACCTGCAAGAGAGCCTCACGCGGGCCACGGGCGCGCTGGTGTTCAGCGATGACATTCGGGAGTTCGTCGGCGTCCTGCGCCAACAGGGTTTTCTCGAGACGGAAGAGTTTTACCGGCTGCGAGAACGCCGCCACAAAGAATTCCGCGAGCAGCGCGAACGGCCGGCATCTCATGCGGGTACGGCGTATCCAGCCGCTGCCCCGGAACTCCGCACCACCTTCGAGGAGTACTTTCGCGGGATAGATGGCGACGAGAGCCCGGCTGACAGCCTGCTGGGGGTGGCCGCGCCTCATGTCAGTCCGGAAGGCGGACGGAACTGCTATGCCGAAACTTACCGCCGCCTGGCCGCCTTGCCGGCGCTTGCCCAACGCACCTTTGTCGTGCTGGGCACCTCCCACTGGGGAGCACCGGGAAAGTTCGGCCTTACCCACAAGCCCTTTGTCACTCCGCTCGGCACCCTCGAGGTGGATGACGAGATGGTGAGTTGGCTGGAGCAACGAGGGGGCGGCGCTGTCACTCCGGAGGACTATTGCTATGCCATCGAGCACTCCATCGAGTTTCAATGCGTATTCCTTCAGTACGCGCTGGGTCCGGAACTGAAGATTGTTCCGATTCTGTGTGGCCCGCTGGGTGAAAGTCCGGCTGCTTATAGCGCGAACCCGGAGGGCAGCGCTGCCTCCGGACAGGCTGCGGAGGACAATCAAAACGCAGAGTGTTTCTTGGGCGCGCTGGCCGAACTTGCCGAAAAACACGGTGATCGATTGTTCTGGGTGTTGGGCATCGACTTGACCCACCTCGGCCGCCGCTATGGCAACCCGTTCACAGCTCTGGCTAACCGAGGACAGATGCTGGACGTGGCGGAGCAGGATCGACGCCGTTTGGAGTTAGTGTGTGCCGGCGACAGCCGAGGATTCCTGGAGCTGGTGAAACCCGGAAGCGATGAGTTGAACTGGTGCGGTTACTCATCTCTATACACTTTCATGAGAGCGGTAGGCAAGGTGCGCGGCCGGTTGCTGCGCTATGAGCAGTGGAACATCGACCCGGAGTCGGTGGTGAGCTTCGCGAGCCTGGAGTTTCATAGGCCTTAAGCGCCACTTAGCTAGCAGGCCATCGTGGTCCCCGCGGCGGGGACTTGAGACATAAAGGGAATTAGCCGGTCTCGGCGGGATTCCGCAGCTCTTTTCGGCTCGACGAGGAATTTCCTATCCAGATAGTGCCTCCCAAAACAACTAGGAAATGTTTGATCCCTGTGCTAACATACCGCCGAATCTTACGTATGAATGAGCGCCGCCAAGGCGACCGTTTTCCACTCAAGCTACCGGCGGAAGTCCGGTGGAAAGCCGCGGGCAAAAGTGCGCGTCGAGCGCGAGGCGAAATTGGAGATATAAGTTCCAGCGGGTTACTCGTAATTATCCCCGACCCCTTGCCTCTCGGCACCAGCATCAACGTCACGATCCATTTACCGATCGAGTTAACGAAGGTTCCCGTGGAACTTTCTTGTATGGGGCGCGTGGTTCGCAAGAGTCGCACTGGCAAGGGTCAGGGGATCTCGGCGATCATTGAAGACTTTCAGCTCCGGCCTTTGCGATAGAAGGCCGCGAAAGCCTAATCTTCCAAAAAGCGTGCCAGGGAGCACGCTGATAGATCGCTCCCATCGGCCAATGAAGCAACAGCACAAGACAAAAAGGATCCGGGTTTTGTTAGCGGACCGGGAAGAGGTTTTTCGCCTTGGAATAAGGCAACTCTTCTCGCTCGAGGACGACTTGCGCGTCGTGGCTCAAGCGGCAACCAGCGAGCAGGCGGTGGCTTTGGTAGAACGGTTCAGGCCACACTTATTGGTGGTTCAGGAAGAGATTGCCGCGGAGCCTCCCGGTAACTTCTTGGAGCAGATCCGGGGTATCTTGCCGGCCTGCAAGGTGGTTATTACCGCCTCGGCCCAGATGGGGAATATGGCCTCACGCTTCCTTGAGGCAGGCGCCGCCGACGTGGTCCCAAGATCCGCAGCGCTTTCCAGGTTCGTCAGATGCGTCAGGGGAGCGATGAAGCACAAGGCGGGTACAGTCAGGGCGCCGGAGGCCGTGATCGTGAAGGCCGTCGAGTATCCCCAAAAGCCCCTGGTGCGGCCGGTTGAAACCTTAACGCGACGCGAGAAGAATGTGATCGCCTGCCTTGTGCAAGGCTTCCCAAACCGGGAAATTTCCCGCAGTTTGGCGATAGCCGAACAGACGGTGAAAAACCACCTGCGCTCCATCTTTGATAAGGTAGGAGTTTCGGACCGATTGGAACTGGTGCTCTATGCCCTCCACCATAAGCTCGATCTACCGCGCATAGAAGCCGAACCGGAACAAACGGCAACCACCCAGCCTTAATTCCCTCTCAGGTTGCGTCTGCGCCTCAGCGGACGACGCGCACCCTCGCCGAAAAACCAGCAATGGAATGACAAAAATCGCGCTGTAGGGGAGGCCCTTGAGGCCGCTCTGGGGCAACCACAAGGGTTGCCCCTACAATACCTTTCCACAGGGCCGCCGGGAAAAATGCAGAAGCTTGGGTTGAGGTTAAGCCGGTTGACGGGCGGTGCGGATTTGATAGTCGTCAATGACCGCGCCGACGCCGAAGGGATACGATTCCGCCTCCATCTGGCTGACCACGCGCGCCTGGCAGCGCAGCTTGATAGGGACTTTTGTAATCTCGGCAGGTAGACTAACCGTTAGGACGATTCGAGTATTGGGGCGAAGCTGCGATGGCAGCCGCATGAACACTCCATTGCCGCTCATCGTCGTGATCTTACCGTATATCTGATGCACCTTGCCCGGCCGGGTTTTCCATTGCACCTTGACCGGAAACTCAACCGGAAACCTGATCCCTAATCGAAGGCAATTCAAAGTACCCTCCCACTGCAATAAAGCGCCTTGCAACGCATGCTGTGGGCCAAGGCGCTCCTGATAACCGGTGTGCAACCGGCCGGCGACGTTGGCCTCAACCCCATCACCCACCCTGATTTCCTGGCGAACTAGTGGGCGACGCTCTATTCGTACCGCTTTTCGTCATCCGACTCAAGACTACTAAAGTACCAAGTACAGGTACTGGTTTTCCCGAAGTAGAGGCGGGGTTACGCCCCCACATGGCGAGGTAGACTCGCCGCTACAGCTTCATGGCGAGGTAAACTCGCCGCTACAATTCAGAACCGACACGGTACCGATAGCGGAGGTTGGCAAGCGAAGTTATAATGGTCACGACGTTGAACACGCCCATGGACGAATTTTCCACACCTTTGATGCGCCAGTACAGCGCCATTAAGCAGCGCCATCCCAGCGCGCTGCTGCTGTTTCGACTGGGAGACTTCTACGAACTTTTCTTCGAAGATGCGGTGGTAGCCTCGAAGGAGCTGCAAATCACGCTGACCTCCCGCAACAAAGAGAAGGGAGTGGCGATCCCGATGTGTGGTGTTCCCTACCATGCGGCCGAGGGCTACATCGCCAAGCTGGTCCGCCGCGGCTATCGGGTGGCCATTTGCGACCAGATGGAAGACCCGCGTTTGGCCAAGAAACTGGTGAAGCGCGAAGTCACCCGGGTGGTGACGCCGGGGACGGCCATCGACTCGCAGATGCTGGAGCCGCGGGAGAACAATTATCTGGCGGCGGTGGCGGAGCGGGACGGCAATGTCGGCGTCGCTTTCGTCGACCTCTCGACCGGCGATTTCCGCGCCACCGAGTTTTCAGGCCCGGAGTCCTTGGCGCGCCTGCAAGAGGAACTCGAGCGGATGCGGCCCAGGGAACTACTGGTGGCCTCGCGTCCGACCAGCCCGGCGGACGCTCGTTCCGCTCCCCTTGCTTCCCTTACCCAGACCCCTCTGGAGGATTGGGTGTTCGCCGAGGAATATGGCGCCCGCCTGTTGCGCGACCATTTTCGCGTAGCAACGCTGGCGGGCTATGGTCTGGAGGGCCGCAGGCTGGCCGTGGCGGCAGCCGGGGCCGCGCTTCATTACGTGCGCGAGACGCAGCGCGGGTCGCTTTCTCATCTGGACGGAATCCGCTTCTACCAACAACACGATTCTTTGGTCTTGGATCCCGCCACCCTGCGCAATCTGGAACTGATCGAGCCCGCCTTCGGGGAATCGCGCGCCGCCACGCTCCTGGGAGTACTGGACGAGTGCGTGACCTCGCTGGGCGCGCGCAAGCTGAAGGCGTGGATGCTCCGCCCCTCTCTGGATCGTGCCGAGCTCGAGGCGCGGCTGGATGTGGTGGAGGAGTTCCTGAAATCCACCATCGAGCGGGAAGAACTACGCCGCGCGCTGGGCGGCGTGCAAGACCTCGAGCGCCTGTTGAGCAAAGTGACGCTCGAAACCGCTCACGCCCGCGACCTATTGGCTTTGAAGCAGTCGTTTCAGGCGCTCCCGCTCCTCCGAACTTATCTCAACCATTTTCAGGCGGCTCGTCTCAAGCAACTTTGGCAAAATCTGGACGAGCTTGCGGACGTAAGGGAGTTGCTGGAGAAGGCGATTCATCCCGATCCCCCGGTGCTTCTGAGCGAGGGCGGATTGATCCGGCAGGGCTACAATACCGAGCTGGACGAACTCCGCGACCTCAGCCAGAACAGCAAACGGCTGCTGGCCCTTATCGAAACCCGCGAGCGGGAGCGCACCGGCATCAATTCACTCAAGGTCCGTTTCAACAGCATTTTCGGCTATTACATTGAAGTCTCGAAACCCAATCTCCATCTCGCCCCCCCGGATTACGAACGCAAGCAGACGTTGGTGAATGCCGAAAGGTTCACCACTCCGGAGTTGAAAGAATTAGAAGCAAAAATTTTGGATGCCGAAGAACGAAGCCGGGGACTCGAGCGCGAGCTGTTTCTCGCCACGCGGCGGCAAGTGGGGAACGAAGCGCGCCGCATCCGCCAGACGGCGGCGGTGCTGGCGGAGCTCGATGTCTTGGGTTGCTTGGCCCACCTCGCCGCGGAGCGCGACTACCGCCGCCCGGAGTTTTCCGAGAACGGCGAACTGGTGATCCAGCGCGGACGACACCCGGTGATTGAGCGCCTGGGCGAAGAAGGCCAAGCCGGCAAGTTCGTTCCTAACGATCTTTACATGAACGGCAGCACCGACTTGATCCTGATCATCACGGGACCGAACATGGGCGGCAAGTCAACCTACCTGCGCCAGGCGGCGCTGATCGCCCTGATGGCCCAGATGGGAAGCTTCGTGCCCGCCGTGCGCGCTCAGCTTCCTGTTTTCGACCGCATCTTTACTCGCATCGGGGCCTCGGATAACCTGGCGCGGGGGCGCTCGACGTTTATGGTCGAGATGACGGAAGCGGCGAGCATTCTGAACACCGCCACCCCGCGCAGCCTTGTCTTGCTGGACGAGGTGGGGCGGGGCACGGCCACGTTCGATGGTCTGGCCATTGCCTGGGCCGTGGTCGAGCACCTCCAGACGCGCACGCGGCCCAAGACCCTCTTCGCCACGCATTACCACGAGCTCACCGAGCTTGCCGAACTTCTTCCCGGGGTGCGCAATTATCATGTCTCGGTGCGTGAATCCGGGACCAACATCGTCTTCCTGCGCAAGGTAGAACAAGGAAGCGCCGACAAGAGCTACGGCATCGAAGTGGCTCGCCTGGCCGGCCTGCCCAGCAAGGTAATCGCTCGCGCAAGAGAAATCCTCTCCCGCCACGAGCAGACGGAGCACAGCCTGAGCGAGCGGTTGGCGGCCAGGCCGGACAAGGCGGAAGCCGGACCCGTGCAGCTTACGATTTTCACACCCTTGAATGTTGAAGTGGTGAACGCGATCGAAAAGGCCGACCTTGATAATCTCAAGCCGATTGAAGCTTTGAACTTGTTGGCGGAATTAAAGAAGCAGATTCAATCGTGATGCAACATGATCTCGGTCAACTGTTGATCCTCGGGGTGGATGAACTGCGCTGGGATTCTGCACTCGAGCGCTCCCTTCGCTCGTTGCGTCCGGGCGGCGTGCTCATCAACGCGACACTTACCGGCGGCGCCGGAAAAGTCAGCGAGTTTCTCTTTAAGGTGGCCAGCACGCTTTCTGCCGTTCCCTTGCTTGCCGTCAGGGAAGAAGGCGGGGCTATGGATCCTCTTGGGACCTTCCTGCCTCCTCTGCCCTCGCCTCGAGCGGTGGCAAAAACGGGGATTGCGGCTGTGCGACGGCTGGGCGAGCTGGTGGGCGGCGCCTTGCAGTTACTGGGTTTCAACAGCGATTTCGCGCTGCTGCTGGACCTCGCGACACCTGGCTCGGACCAAGCTGAGCGTGCCTTCAGCCCCGATCCTCAGCAGGTGGCGAAGTGCGGGGCGGCGTTCGTGGAAGGGCTCGAACGTCACCATGTACTCGCTTGCGGAAAGCATTTCCCTGGCCTGGCCGGCGTGCAATCCTCGAGCGCTACGGAGGCGCCAGTGGTTTCCAAGTCCATGGCCGAGTTGTGGCGCCAGGACTTGGTCCCTTACCGGACGCTTTTGCCTCACCTGCCCCTCGTTCTGGTGAGTACGGCCGCCTACAAAGCCTACGATTTTGATTTACTGCTGTCCGCCGGGCTATCGTCCAAGGTTGTGGAAGGATTACTTCGCGTCAAACTGGGCTATGACGGCGTGGCCATCGCCTATGGACTCGAAACGGAAGCCGTGCGCGGAACTCTGACTTTGGAGGAGGCGGCTGTGCAGGCTGTCTGTGCGCAGTGCGACATGCTGCTCGTCCAAGAGGCGGGAGCCGCTGAGCGGGCGCTGGCTGCCTTGTGCGCCGCGCGGGAGTCCGGGAAACTCCCCATCCCTCGGGTTGAGCAAGCGCTTGAGCGTATTCCGTCAGCAAAGAAAGGTCTGAAGCCGCCCGCCGGAAAGTTGTCGCGAAGGTCGCTGGATCGGCTCGTCCGAAAGTTCACAAATTTTTCGAACGACTTCAGAGGCTGCGGAAAAATCGGAAACGCGAACTCGGAACTGCAAGTAACAACACCGCGCTAAGCCGTGACAATAGCGTGCGCAAGTTCGTCCGCGGTAATCTCCGGCGAGTCCTTCATGAGATAACGACGGGAGCGCAGCTCGAGTGGAAGCGTCGAGCCCTCCAGATCGCGTGGCACAATGGAGACCACGCGTTTGCCCATACCGATTGCGGCGCCGAGCTCGAAGAGGAAATTGGGCTTCAAGGTAGACCCCGGGTCAATCAACGCCACAAAGACGTCGCTCTCGCGCAAGCCTGTCTCTAGTGCATCGCGCAGTGATTCGCCGGCGGCAATCTGAAACTGGTCCAGCCAGACGCGCACACCGCGCTGCTTCAGCGCCTCAGCAAAGGAGCGGGCCCAATCGGCGTCGCCTTTCGAATAGGAAATGAATACCTGTGGATTACTCATTGCATTTCTCCAGCAGCGTGCCGTTCCACTCTACCCCGAAGTTGTTTCAGGTATGCTTCGATGTCATTAAGCCGTAGGAGGTCCCGTTTCTTAAGCAGGACCGGTACGCCTGGGCGGTTCTGCAGCTCGCCCGGCGTAAGACCGAGAAGCAGGGCGACAATTGGGATTCGGCGACCCCAAGCTGCGCCGAGCTCGATCCATACGTATGCCCGGTCTAACGCCCATGGAGTGAGTAGTACAACGAGCTCGTGGGCGTGTTCTAGGAACTTACGGATGTCCTCTTCGAAGTCAGCGCCTGCATCTATCTCTGCCTCATCGAGAAAAGGTTTAGCGCCGCACCCCTCGATTTCACGAGCGATTTGCCTGGCAACCCAGGTATCCTCCCCGCTGTGACTCACGAAGACAAGCCGCGCAGGCTGCCCCGCACTCTGTTGCTGTGTCACATCCACCTCATAAACGCTCCACGGACGCTGCCAACCATTATAACGCCAGTCGCGATTTCGCGTACTGCTCTGTCCCTCCCTGCGCTGTCTGGAGGCGCCGAAACTGCTGGAAGTCACACATTGGGCTCCCTGAAGCTGTTCGTGTGAATCTGGGGCGCCCGATAATAACCGCATGATATAGTACAGGCGGGTAGCGCTAGCCCCACGGTGTGGGGTCCGCGCTCTCCAGTTACCGTCCTTGCTTTAGACAGAGCCATGCGTAAGAAAACCAAAGGTAGTGCGTGCTTGGCTGTCGGTCTGATGTCCGGCACCTCGGTGGATGGGATCGACGCCGCCCTGGTGCGCCTGACCGGCCCGGCGGATCACGCTCGAGTGCGACTGCTGGCGTTCGACGCACTTCCCTACCCTGCCGAGGTCAGGCAGTGGATCATGCGGGTTGCGGCGGGGGAGGAGACCACGTCTGGGGGAATAAGCCAGCTTAACTTCCTGCTTGGTGGACTTTTCGCTGATGCTGCCTTGCGTGTGTGCCGCGCAGCACATGTTTCGCCGCAGCGTGTTTCCGTCATCGGCTCACATGGCCAAACCATCTATCACCAGGGAAGGCCGGAGCTGATTCCAGGTCACCAAGGAGCGGTGGGCCCGAACACCCTCCAAATCGCCGAGCCTGCCGTGATCGCAGAACGAACGGGGGCACCGGTGGTGGCGGATTTCCGCACCGCCGACATGGCGGCTGGCGGACAAGGGGCGCCGCTGGTACCCATGGTGGACTATCTCTTGCTTCGGGATGCGCGCAAAGGAACCGTGGCCTTAAACATCGGCGGCATCGCCAACGTTACGGTGATCCCGGCTGGAGCGAAACCGCTCGATGTTGTTGGCTTCGATACCGGCCCGGGCAACATGGTGAGCGATGCTTTGGTACGACACTTCACAGGGGATCGGGAGTATTACGACGCCGGCGGGCGTGTGGCGGCGCTTGGAAAAGTAAACGAACTCATCCTTGCCGACACGCTGTGCCACCCTTTCTTCTCCCAACCTCCGCCCAAAAGCGCGGGGCGGGAACAGTTCGGCCGCGATTTCGTGGCGCGTCATTTTCTCTCTCGGAAACGTCACCGATTCGAAGACTTGCTTCGAACCTCTCTCGAGCTTACTGCACGGACAATCACCGGCGCGGTGGCTCGCTTTGTCATTCCCGGAACAAAGATCGACCGCTTGATTGTCTCGGGCGGCGGCGCGCACAATCTTACGCTCGTGAAGCGCCTGGCCGAATTGTTGCCTGAACTGACGGTCGAACTCTCCGAACGGTACGGCCTGCCGGTGGACGCCAAAGAGGCCATCGCCTTCGCTATCCTTGCCGACCGCACCCTGCACGGCTTGCCGGGAAACCTTCCCCGCGTCACCGGCGCGCGACGCGCCGTAGTGCTGGGCAAAATCGTTCAACCCTTCTGAAAGCAAGATGCATTCCTGAGAGGAGCACAGGCAAGAGTGCCTGTGCCACCTCACCGGCAGGGTGGCCAAGTGAGGAGACCTCCCACCTTGCCCGCGACATTCCCTATTCCGAGGCAGGTATTAGCTTCCGTCAAGTTAAAGAGTTGTGGAATATGCCGGTAGTCTTCCTGTTGATTTTACTCTTGCGCTGCTCCGAATGGCTGTTGCGCCGGCGACCGCTATTATGGTGGCTACGACCCGGGCAGCTACACGCGGGCGCACGGCGCCGAACGTAAACCCACGCCGCTTACTCAGGCTGATATCGAGCGCGCTTACCAGGAGGCTCTGCGCGACTTGAATGAGTTGCGCCAGACAATCAAGGGTGAGCCAGGGCCGTTGGGCGACATCCGGGACTTGCAGCGCGAACTCGACCGGCTGGACCCGCGACGCTTCCCGGGCAATCCTGCCATGCTCGAGGAGCTTCACTCCCAAGTTCTCGCCAGCATGGATAAACTCGAACTGCAAATCCGCCGCGAGATGGATGATAAGCAGTCGGGACAGGTTCGCACCGGTGATGCCCAGCGCGTGCCCGACGGATATCAGGATTCGGTGGCGAACTATTTCCGGCGATTGAGTCAGAAACCCTAGAGGCATTTCTTCTCCGTGCTCTCAGTGCCTCGAAAGACTGAACACAAAGCTCACGGAGACCCTCCTTGTTCTCCGTGTTGAGGCTTTAAATGCGCAGAGGACACGGAGAAGTTTGTTTCGATTGCGACGACCGACCCGTGCTATGCTACCAAATTACATGAGTCTCCTTTTGATCATCGCAACTCTCGTCTCAACAGTAACTGCCGTCGACGCCCAAACCGCTGGTCCGCACCAGCCAGTCCCAGACCACGTGTCCTTTGCGACTGAGGACGGGGGAACGATCTACGCTGACATGTACGGCGAAGGGGACCGCTGCGTGGTGCTCGCCCACGGCGGCCGTTTCAACAAGGAGAGTTGGGAGAAGCAGGCGCGGACTCTCGCCACGGCAGGTTTCCGCGTGCTGGCAATCGACTTCCGCGGCTACGGCCAGTCGCGAGGCCCTGGTCAATCCGATCCTCTCAGCGCTCCGCTCCACTTGGATGTGCTCGCTGCCGTCCGCTACCTGCGAACCACTGGCGCGAAGACAGTAGCAGTAGTAGGCGGGAGCATGGGCGGCGGCGCCGCTGGAGACGCTTCGATTGCGTCGCGGCCGGGTGAGATCGATCGCTTGGTATTCCTAGGCTCATCGCCCAACGGTCCGGCCGAGAAACTCAAGGCGCCCACACTTTTCATCGTGGCCCGCGATGACGCAAACGACGACGGACCGAGGCTTCCTCGGATTCGCGCACAGTACGAGAAAGCCCCTGAACCAAAGGAGTTGATCATCGTCGAGGGTTCTGCGCACGCGCAGTTCCTCTTCGAGACCGATCAGGCAGATCGCGTCATGCGCGAGATTCTTCGTTTCCTTTCAGCAACCGCCTCACTCCAAAATCCGTAGCCCAGCCGCTGAATGGTATACTCTTCGGCAGTGTGTAGCGCCTGAGGAGGCAGCATCCCATGAACAGCCTGAGCGAGCTCCGCCGACTTTCCCGATCACTCCCGTGGCGCCTGAGCTTGGTGGCCGCCACATGCATCTTGGCGCTGGCCGGCCTCGCGATGGCTCCTCTGCGGGCTCAGGACTTCCCCGCCCTCGGCCGGGCGTCGCGCACAACGCTGGCGCTTCGAGGACTCCAGGGCCCTGTCACAGTTTGTCGCGACACGCTTGGCATCCCGCACATCTATGCGGGCTCAACCGAAGACGCCTACTTCGCGCTTGGATATCTGCACGCCACCGATCGCCTCTTCGAGATGGAAATGTTTCGGCGCCGCGCCTCCGGCACGCTGGCGGAAGTCTTCGGAAAAGCCTCACTGGACGACGACATCTTCGTCCGCCAGATCGGCATCCGGCGCAGCTCCGAAGCCGCATGGCACAGCCACCGTCTCGACGGCCGCATCGCCCGTGAGCTCGAAGCTTACTGCGCCGGCGTCAACGCCCGCATCGCAGAGCTCGAAAAACCGGGCGGCCCAAAGCCCGCCATCTTCCAGCAACTCGGCTTCACTCCCGCGCCCTGGACGCCTGTGGACGCGCTGGCCTTCTCGAAGTACATGGGCTGGGACCAGTCCGGCACCGACACCGACGTATGGATGGGTATGCTGGTGGAAAAGTTAGGCCTCGAAGCGGTGAACGAACTCTTTCCCCTCGACCGCCCGTATGAAGTTCCCACAATTCCGGGATGGGGAGCAGTGAACCGAGAGCTGCCCAACTCAGTAGCTCAGAGCAGCGGCTCTGCCGCCACGCTTTGCGGAAAGCCTCTGGCTTTCCGGCTGGCGCCTCTCCCCTTTATCTCATCGCTGCAGCCTGGAAGGCTCAGCCTTCCAGGCTGCAGCGGGGAAAGTCTTGAAGACGCACGTCCCTCGGAAAGGCGCAGCCTTTCCGCAAAGCAGGCGGCGCAGCCGCAAATCATTGAGTGGGGCGCCACGCCCGCACCGCACTTCCCCCCCGACTTCGACCAAGCTGCCCTCGATCTGCATCGGCGCTTCGTTAGCGGGCGTTTCGGAAGCCAGTTCGCGCTGGGCAGCAACAACTGGGTGATCGACGGAACCAAGTCCGCCACCGGCAAGCCCATTCTCGCCAATGACCCGCACCTGGGCTTCTCGCTTCCTTCCATCTGGTACACCGCGCATTTGGTGGCACCGGGCCTCAACATTACGGGAGTCACGTTCGCGGGCTTCCCCTACGCCGTGATTGGCCACAACGATCGCATCGCGTGGGGCCTGACCAACATGCAGGCCGATGCCGTCGATTACTTCATCGAAAAAACGGACGCGCAGCATCCCCACCAGTACTTTTACAAGGGCGCGTGGCGCACGCTCGAGCGCGTTCATGAAGAGGTGCCGGTGCGCGGCGAAAAGCCGGTGCCGCTGGAAATCGAGTCGACGGTCCACGGCCCGCTGGTTACGACACACGGCGTCAAACTCGCGCTCGCCTGGACCGGCCTTCAGCCCACCTATGAGGCTATCGCTTTCCAGCGCCTCAACACAGCACGCGGCCTCGCCGATTACCAGGCGGCGCTCAAGGACCTCACCGTGCCGGCACTGAACGTGATCTATGCCGACGTGGACGGCAACATTGCCATCGCTCCCCATGGCGCGCTGCCCATCCGCAAGCGCGGCCTGGGACGCTGGCCCGTGGAGGGTTCGAGTGGCGACTACGATTGGACCGGAACCATTCCCGACGATCAGCTTCCCTTTGCGCTCAACCCCACCCAGCATTTTCTAGCTTCCGCCAACGGCCGGCCCGCTCCCGTCGGCTATCCCCACTACCTTGGCTGGATGTGGGACCCGAGCTACCGCACCCGCCGCATCCACGAATTGCTTTCGACGCACGACCACATCACGGTAGAGGACATGGAAGCCTTCCAGATGGACGCGCACGACGCGGCCGCGGAGGCGCTTGTGCCGGTCCTGGTCGCCGCCTACGACCGTCATCCCTTCGGCGACGACCAGGTGCGCCGCGCCATCGACGAATTGCGCCGCTGGAACTTCGATGCCGCCCCGCAGAGCGTCGCCGAGCGCATCTGGGCGGTCTGGTTCGAGCGCTTCCGCCAGGACGTGTGGCAGGGCCAGTTCGACGCGGCAGGCGTGGAACACTGGGACGGCGGCTGGGGTTTCGCCGGTTCGAATGAGCGCCAGCCTGAGCTCGAAGTGCTCGAGTTCCTCACTCGCACCAACCCGGAGTCAAGATGGTTCAATCATGCCCCCCGGAATGGGGTCCGCGGCTCTTCGCAAACGCGCGACGACATCATGGCCAGCAGCTTCGTCGAGGCGATTGAGCAGATCGTGAAGGACCGGGGAGCCGATATGAGCCGCTGGCAGTGGGGCGCGACCAACGTCCTGCGCCTGCACTCGATGACGCAGAACCCGGCTCTCGACCGCGGCGGCATCCCTGTGCGCGGCGACGAGTTCACGCTCAGCCCCGGCGCCAATGGTGGTGATGTCACGGGCGGCGCCTCCTGGCGCATGGTGGTGGATTTCAGCGATCTGGGGCACAGCTTCGGCATGTACCCCGGCGGCCAGAGCGAAGATCCCTCGAGCCCCCATTACGCCGACCAGATGAAGCCCTGGGCCGAGGGCCGCTACCTGCCGCTCTATTTCTATCCTTCACCGCAGTCATTCGAAGCCGGCCAGATCGAGTCCGTGCTGGTGCTCGAGCCGAAGTAGGGGCGGCCATTCAAGCCTTCGTCGCCCCCGCGCAGGCGGGGGTCCACGTGAAGCTAGCGAACTGGATTCCCGCCTTCGCGGGAATGACGTGATTTTCGACGGGGCGATAGAGGCAGACGGTAGCACTAGCTCATGGGACGCTGATTTCTTCTCCGTGATCTCTGTGCCTCGAAAGACCGAACACAGAGCTCGCTGAGACCCTCCGCGTTCTCTGTGTTGAAGCTCTAAGGCACAGAGGACAGGGAGGAGCTTTGGTTGCGGCGACCAGCCCGCGCTGTAGGACTTGCCCCAACAAGGTGGGGAAATTTCCTCAAAAAAGTCGCCCTTATTGTCATCAAACTGTTTAACTTCTATACAGAGAGCCCCAATAAACAGCCTTTTTGCCCTAAGTCATGTTTGGTCCTCGTCTTGCCACAGGGCCGAATGGTCCCTTTGCGGAAGCCTCTTGGCCACCCGCAATTGTGGACAAAAATACCGATTCGGATTGGGGTTGCCCTTGAGTCGCTTATTCCGCAATGCCGGACACCTGATTCGTCCTGCGCTGGTCTTACTTGCGGGCCTCGCGATCTTCCTGCTCATCCGGGCTGTCTTAGTGCCTAAGGACTTTGGGGTGTACGGACATTACCGGGCGGGCGCGCTCGATATGATCAGCGCTCGCCCCATCTCCTACGCTGGGCACAGCCAGTGCATCCTTTGCCACGATCAGGAAGCCAAGGCGCATGGCGGTGGCAAGCATGCGAACGTCTCCTGCGAGGCCTGTCATGGACCGCTGGCCAAGCACGCTGCCGACCCCACCGCCAACGTGCCCAAGTTGCCCGACGTAGCAAACCTTTGCCGGCGCTGCCATGAAAAAGATGCTGCCAAGCCCAAGGGCTTCCCTCAAGTGGCGACGGCAGCGCATTCCCAGGGCATGCTTTGCAACAGTTGTCACCAGCCGCATAATCCCCAACTCTGAGGGAGGATTCTAGAGCATGGATCTGAGCAGGCGAGACTTATTCAAGATGGGCGGCAAGCTGCTATTGCTTGCCTCCGCCGGCGCCACGCTCGACGAGATCACAGGCGCTGCTCCCCCTTCGGAAGCCTACCGGATGGCGGACCACTGGTGGGGCATGATCATCGACATTGACAAGTGCATCGGCTGCGGAAGCTGTGTTCGCGCCTGCTCCGAGGAAAATCATGTGCCTTCCGGTTACTTCCGCACCTGGGTGGAACGCTACCAAGTGGAGGAAGGAAAACAGCCCCAAGTTGATTCACCCAACGGAGCCATGGACGGTTTCCCGCCCTTGAAGCGCGCGGACCTGAAGAGCTTCTTTGTTCCCAAGCTGTGCAACCAGTGTGCCTCTTCTCCCTGCGTACAGGTCTGCCCGGTGGGCGCAACATTCGTCAGCCCTGACGGCGTGGTCCTGGTGGACGAAACCTATTGCCTGGGGTGCCGGTATTGCATTCAGGGCTGCCCCTATGGCTGCCGATATCTGCATCCGGAAAAACACACCGTGGACAAGTGCACGCTTTGTTACCACCGCATCACCAAGGGCCTCACCACTGCTTGCTGCGAGAACTGTCCCACCGGCGCGCGCCAGTTAGTGGATTTCAAGGACCCCAAGGACCCCGTTCACGAATTCCTGCGCAACAACAAAGTGGAAGTACTGAAGCCCTACATGGCCACTCAAGCCAAGGTCTATTACAAGGATTTGGATGGTGCCGTGCGATAAAGGAGTGAGGGAATGATTCCGGGTGTGGACGGTTTTATATACCCCAACGAAGTCGAGCTGCAGTGGGGCCTGCTCATCGTACTCTACCCCTACATCACGGGGCTCGTGGCCGGAGCCTTCATCCTGGCGTCGCTCGAGCGAGTCTTCAAGGTGGAGGCCGTGCGTCCCACCTACCGTCTGGCGCTGCTCACTGCTCTGGCGTTTCTGCTGGTGGCGCCCCTGCCGCTGCAACTGCACCTGGGCCACCCGGAACGCTCTCTCGAGATGTACCTTACGCCCCACCGCTCCTCGGCCATGGCTATGTTCGGTTTTGTCTACCTCTGGTACCTGATGGTGGTGCTCTTGCTGGAAATCTGGCTCGAGTATCGTGCTGACATCGTGCAGCTTGCCCAAACCACGACCGGTTGGCGGCGGCTCGTCTACAAGTTGCTAACCTTGGGTTCGCAAAACGTGAGCCCGGAGGCGCGGCAAATCGACGACAAAGTGAGCTACATCGTGACCGTGATCGGAATCCCCTCGGCATTTCTCCTGCACGGTTACGTGGGGTTCATCTTCGGCTCCATCAAGGCGAATCCGTGGTGGTCCACCCCGCTCATGCCCATCGTATTCCTCTTTTCGGCGATGGTCTCCGGGATTGCGGCGGTGCTCGTGCTCTACATGGCTTTCATGAAGGTCAAGAAGACTCCCATTGACATGAGTTGCCTTGACACCATCGCTAAATACCTTTTCTATACCTTCGTCATCGATTTCTCGCTCGAAATGCTGGACCTGCTGCACCGCACCTACGAAGCCGATGAGTCCTTTCGCAGCCTCGATTTCATGGTGCACACGCGCTTGTGGGGATCACAGGTGATCCTCCAGATTTGCGTGGGCACGCTGCTTCCTCTAGCTCTGCTGGCCGCCAACCAGGTCTGGAGGTTCTCGGAGCTTCGTCGCAAGGTGATGTATCTCATCGCTTCTCTGCTCACCATGGTGGGGATCTTCGCCATGCGCTGGAATGTGGTGATCGGCGGCCAGTTGTTTTCCAAGAGTTTCCTCGGGTATACCACTTACAAAGTTGGATTCGCGGCCAGGGAAGGCCTTCTCTCGGCCATCGGACTGATGGCTCTGCCTTTCATCATCGTCGTGGTGCTGGTCAAGCTGCTGCCCCCCTGGGCAGAAGTACAGTCTGATGTAGAGGCGGCTTTACGCCGCCATGTGGCGAGGTAAACTCGCCGCTACAACTTCAAACTGCACCGTTACCCCCACGGGGCAGAAGGAAAAGCCAGCGAAGTCTAAAGGTACTGCCATGTTGCCGGCAGATCTGGACGATCTGCGCCAGCAGGTTCGCGATCTCCTTCCAAGATCGTCTTCGCCGTGGGAACCCTCTATGCCGTGGCGTGGCTCCTTTGGGCGCCGCGCGCCCACGCGGGACGCCGCCTCGGCACCATCCTCTACAGCCTTACCGCTGCGCTCATCCTTTCACCTATGCTTTGGGAAGCCACGGTGCGCTTCCACACGGGTTCGCCCTGGCAAACAAGTGTAATCCTGGTGGCCTTCACGTTGACATCTATACGTACTCGACCTTCGGAATCCTCTTAGTCCTGGTGGGGTGCCGAATCCTGCTCAGCGACGGCGCGGCCGCCATCGCGTGCTTCCTACTTGCGCTCGCCTGTATAGGGGCGGGCGGATTGTGGGCCAGGTTGACACTCGAAGTACACGGGGGCTTCTACCTCCTCTTGGCGCTCCTCCTTTCGGGCGCTCTGCGAGAGTCCACGAGGCTCCTGCTGGGAACCGATCCCTGGAGCGCTTTCACATCGCCGGCGCCCGATTCGGCGAAGCGGTGAAGGGCGGAGAGAATGCGTAGGGCGGTGGGCTTGTCGAGGGCACGCACACCGGCCTTGGCGGGTTCCGTCCACACGATGCGCTTCACGCCGGGTCCTGATAGTTGTCGATTTCTGCTTGAGTGATTCCGAGGTCGGCCAGCACCTGCTCGTGGGGGATGGGCTTGTGGTGTTTCAGCCATTCCTGGGCTTCCGTGAGCGCCTTCTCCTCTTGCGTCGTGAGCGGTTCGTCATCGACGGGGGCCTGGGCGATGGCGCGGGAGACGGGATCGAGCATGGCTTCCAGCAGACCGACCACCGCCGTCAGTTGAGAAGGCGGCAGGCGCTCAATGAGTTCGTGGGCGTGTTCTTTGGGATTGCTCATTGATCTTTCCCTCTCTCTTCCTTCTTACCCGGCCTGAAGAAAACTGTCAATCGTGGGTCTCCTTATCGAAGTCCACGGGCATGAGCTTCAACTTCGACAGTCTTGGCATACGACGAGTGTGCCGGCATCTGGGGAGATCAGGCGTCAAGGGAATCTCCTCAAGTTAGCATCTTAACGTACACCATGGTACGGTTTCGTTGCACCAAAGAACAGCAAATACCTCTTGACAGGGGACTTGTGCTGACGCCGGGCCAATCCTGCGCATGTTAGGGCTGGGTTGAGCTCCCCACTCCAACAGGTCCCTTCGGGAGATCGCAGACGGTAAATGGCAACCGTCTGCGCCAGCCGGCCTGAATCCCGAATCCTGAATCCTATTCCTACCAACTGCTGTACGGGGTGCCATTGAGGGAAAGCTGGTCCGAGCCGCTATGCACGTCCACAATCCCCAAGGACGTTTGCTTGGGCGAGAGTGGCGCGGCTTCCTTGCTCTCCTGCCAGCACACGCTTTCAGCCGTTAGCTCTCAGTTATCAGCAAGCTCGCTGAAGGCTGACGGCTGAGAGCTGATAGCTTCCCTGAGGTGATCGGCCAACACGGCTTCGCGCGTCCGCACCACGACCGTCGTGAAGATCGGGGTGGCGATGGAAACCACAATCAAGATCAGCGTTACCACCATCATCATCTCGAGGAGCGAGAAGCCCTCGGCACGGTGTCCGCCCTTAGTTTCCCGTCGACAGGTCACATGGTCGATTGATGGGCTTTCCACAACGAGTCACCATCAGCGCGACAGGCAGGGTAATGCACGGCCTTCGGTGGCGAGACTCTGCGGCTCTTCCGCGCGCCATATTCGTATAGGCGCATTAGCAGGAAGGGAATTATTCAACACCTAGGGCCGCAGGGTTTGAAGGGCATAAACTCTGCGCTCCCCTCTTCAGTCGTGTCTGGCGGGGAATTGGTATGTGGCGATCGCTTACCGGGACGCTTACGGCGCACGATGCTGCCGCCCACCAGACCCACGACAAAAGCCACCAGGGCCGCTTCCACTGGCGAGGCGATGAGGAAAAAAACGTTCGGGAACCCCTCCGCTGCACGGAGGTACGAAACAAGAGCCACAATGTGCACAGCCAGCAAGGCGACAAAGACCATTAACGCTCTTGTCTTCTTGAGCCACCGCCTCCGATGATAGGCGACGAGACCGAACACGAAGCCCGTCCACAGCACGAGCTGGAACCACTCCCTGCCAGCACCAGCCCAGTCAACCCCCGCGAGTCCCAATCCCAACAAGAGACCAAAGACAGCAAAACCGCTGAGCATAGCGAGGATGGAGTACTTGGTGTTTTTAGTCATTACCTGGACCTCACGAGAAAACCGATGGCGGCGTCAGAAGATCGAGAACCAGAAGTTGTTCTGGCATGCTCCGGTCAGATTGGCCTCCGCCGAGGTATACTCTGCCGGAAGGATGGTGGCGCCGGCGAACATATACGGAGACACCTCGCTCGCGATGCCCAGGATCTCAGCTATGCCGTTCATCCCCCGGACATAAACGGATCTCAGCGGCACAACCAGCAACTGCTTCATTTGGTACGAGAGGCTTGCACCGGCACACGCCTGCGACCCCGCATTGAGACTTTGCTGAAGGGCCTGCTCCGCAGAGGGGTTGTAGAAGCTAGCCACACACTCCGAGGCGCTTGGCCTGTTCGTCGACCCTCTGGGGTTCTGTAAGGAGGCCGCTCGTGCTAGCAGCAGCGGGGCCCACCGAACCTGGAAGGTCGAGCGGGAGGTTGATCTCGAAAATTGGGTCGAATTCGAGTAGAGGAATATCCATCGAGTCGGGGCCGAGCCAACCCACTCGGGTCACGTTCCACCCGATGAGTCCTGGGATTCCTGCTAATCCCGGCGGTGGAGGCATGTCGGGGCCCGCCAGAGCGTCCCAGGTCGGCGGCCAAGCCAGCCCCGGAAGGAGCCTGGGTGACAACCCCGATGACTAAATAAACGCACCACCCGCTATCACCTATCGGCTGTCTCCGCCCCTGTCACGGCCCAACAACTCGGCCCAGCGCCTCTTATTCTCTTCCTCTTGGCGCTTCTTCTCTTCTTCATCTTCCTTGTGGTGTATGAAGTAGAGCCCTCCACCTACCGCTACGATTAACAGGATGTCTGCTACAACGGACATAGGGAAAGGCAGGTGGTAGTGAGCGAGTGCCGCCAGAGCGATCGATGCGATACCAACCAGGACGTCCAGAGGCCCCAACTGATACTTGCCTCCACCCATCATAAGACGACCTCCTCGAGGTTGGGGGTGAGTCCGCCGACCGTCAGCGACTACATCTGTGGCCGCGTCGGGCGTCAAGTATGGGTCGGGAGCGAAGCAGATCCGGTAAGGCAGAACCGCCGTTCTGGTTAGGCTCGGCCGAACAGGTGATCGAGGCCAGCGTGACAGCTCAGCGGAGTATCCGCCAGGCGCTCGACCAAGCGATTGCTGAGGTGCTGAGTCTTAACGATAATAGGGTTACCCATAGGAGGCGAACCGTGCGCAGACTCATCGATCTTTCCCACCCACTCGAACATGGCCAACTGAATTTCCCTTCTGACCCGAAGATCAGCGTGGTCGTCCACAACACGATTCAGTCGATCGGGTATAACATCACCGAGATTAGCATGTCGACCCACCAGGGGACACATCTCGACGCACCGTACCATTTCTTCGACGACGGTAAGACGCTGGAGCAGATTCCACTCGAACGTTTCTACGGCGCTGCAACGCTGGTTGACCTCGCGCCGGGCGGAAGCCTGCCTCCCAAGACGCCGCTGACGCTGAAGATGTTCGAGCCTTACTCTGACCTGCTCCGCACCGGAGCGAAGGTGATCTATCGCACCGGGTGGGACCGCATGTTTGGACACCCGGAGTTCTTTTCGGAATTCCCGACGCTCACCCTCGACGCGGCGCGTTATCTTGCCTCGCGTGGAATCGGTTTGCTCGGCATGGATACCCCTACTCCCAGTGTGGATTGGATGGAGTGCCACCATATCCTCCTGGCAAAAGGAGTGGAGATTGTGATCGTCGAAGCCTTGGCTAACTTGGATCAATTACCGCGGCACTTCACCTTCGCAGGCTTCCCCCTGAAGATCACTGGACGCGACGGCTCGCCCATCCGCGCTGTGGCCATTCTCGATGAAGATGTCGATTGACTCAGAAGTGGGATTCCGGATGCAAAAGCTTGTGGATGCTTCTATCAGGAGATCTTGGGCTCGGTGGACACGGAATCATCGCCGGCCCGCGTCCGTAGTATGCCGTAGGTTTCGGAAGAGAATCTCTGCAAGGCGCGCTCCGTTTGGTTCTGGGCAAAGAAGGGATCGCCACTCCGAATAGCCTCAACAATGGTCTTGTGTTGCGCAATGCTCTCGTTCAGGGCAAGGCTGGGGCGTCCGCGCATCACCACGAACGCAAACAGGGGCACAATCAAGCGGCGAACATCCTGTTCAAGAAACCGGTTGCCGGATTGTCGACAAACATGAATGTGGAATTGCAGGTCACGCTCGTAAAAGGCCCGGATGTTCTGGCGGTCGGCCGCCGACCTCATATCAGCGAGAATCTGATCCAGACCACCGAGGTCCGGCTTCTTCTGCGCCACCAGCCGCGCCGCCAACCCTTCAAGGGATGCACGGACCTCGTAGATCTGTGCCACGTCTTCGTCGCTGAGCTGCGTAACTCTGGCACACCGGCCCGGCCCCCTCTGAACGAAACCCTCGGCCCCCAATATGTTCAGCGCCTCCCGAATGGAAGCCTGGGCCACCCCCAGCTTGGCGGCCCACTTGCCCTCCACGATACGATCGCCGGGATTCAGGTGGCCCTCGACGATCTGCTCCCTGAGGATGGCCGCCACGTTGTCCTTAACCATCAAGTAGCCCTTATTATCTGTCACATGCAAGAAGTCCATATGGATGAGCCGCTAAGCGCTCGATTGAAATATATCATGGGCTACGGTTAGAAGTCCATGCCCATGCCGGAAACAAGACAGAGGCTCCGCCGTGGTCAAACCCAAGATCAAACACATTTCTGATGGACTGCATTGAGATGGCACACTCGAAAGGTTGTCGCGGAGGGGTATAGCGCCGCTGCCACCCAGAATGTGCGTTTGGGGGTGCGAATTTTTCACTTGACATCCCTATTGGGTCAGGTTAAAAAGCGAGTATCCTTCTGCGCGATTAATCGCTCAAAAGGAGCAAAAGCAAGTGCTGCCCTTCTCGCGGCTGTCGGGGTCCTCAGGCAGACTACCATTTGGGCGCTTGAGGATTGCACTTGCCGCTCGATCGGGGCGAGCCGGACGGAAAGGCCCTCGTCATGAAGCGGGAAGCTCATCGTTACGCAAGCCGCGAGGTCTTAGCAGGGGGTTACACCCATTGGAATACCTGAAGCATGGCGTAAATAGCGTCGGGATGGCGTTCGAAGAGAATGGAAAGTAACGGGTCTGGCCTGGGAGTCACGGGAGTGTACTTCCCAGGCCCCCGAGAAACACTTTAGGAGGTTGTTATGTCGAGGACACGCTTAGCCGCATTAAAGATAGTCTCGGCCCTAGCCATCGCATGCCTCTTGATTTTGGCAGCACCGGCGCGGGCACAGATGTCGACACTAGCGACAATCAGCGGCACCGTAACCGACGAGAGCGGAGCGGTCGTGCCGCAAGCCACTGTGGTGGCGATCAATGAGGCCACCGGAGTTCGGCTAACTGCAGAAACCAACGCGAGTGGCAGTTTCGCGCTGCCCGGCCTGATGGTTGGGGCATACAAAGTGATTGTGACAAAGACGGGATTCGAGACCTACACCGAAAACGGCCTCAATCTCCACCCTGCGATCGTCACTCCTGTGAATCCGGTACTGAAGGTTGGGGCGACGACGACCGAAGTGACAGTTACTTCGGCTGTCACGCGAGTTCAGACCGCGACTCCTGAACTATCGACTCAAGTTGGCGCGGAGCAGGTCCAGACTCTTCCCCTGAACGGGCGAAACTACGCAAGTCTCTCGGCACTGATGCCCGGAGTCACAAACATGGCTCCTGGAGCAGCCCTGAATGTGGGGTACGCCGGCTTTAACTCCATGTCGATAAACGGCATGAGCCTCAGCGGCACCCTGTACACGCTCGACGGCGTCTGGAACATGAATACTGGTTCCATGGAGCAGACCACCATCACTCCCAGTCCCGACACGATCGAGGAAGTGCGAGTGCTTCAGGACAATTATGGTGTGCAGTACAGCCTGTTCGGCGCCAACGTGGTTCTGCTTCAGACCAGGAGCGGCACCGACAAATTCCATGGGACCGCATTCGAGTATTTACGTAATGACGCTCTGGATTCGCGCAATTTCTTTAACCCGACGGTCTCCCCGCTGAAACAGAACATTTTTGGATTCACGTTTGCGGGGCCGATAAGAAAGAAAAAGACGTTCTTCTTCGTGGGCGAACAATTCGAGCGTCAGGTCATGGCGCAGACCGCGCGGGGTGCAACTCCCACCCAGGATATGCGCAATGGCATTTTCAACCACGAGATCACCGACCCTACCACCGGCGAGCCCTTCCCTACCAACGGCGATGGTAATTGGGTAATTCCCTCGGACCGGCTTAACACGGGCGCGCTTGCCCTCCTGAATGCCCAGGCGCAACTGCCGAATAATACTTCGGCAGGATTCCTCAACTTCATCAACAATACACCGCTATCCAATCCCTCGCGCCAGGACATGATAAAAGTTGACCACAACTTCAGGGACAAGATCAGGCTTATGGTTGAGTATTTCGGGGAATGGCAAACGCAGAAGAATTCATATGACACTTTTCTGGGTTCCCCATTCACGACCAGTACCGACCCAATTACGACACGAAACCAGTTGGCGCAGATTCAGCTAACCACCGTGCTCTCATCCAACATGGTCAACACCATCAGCGTCGCCATGAACAATTACGTGGCCGGGTTAGGTTTAGCAGGGATCATCAAGCAGAGCCAGGTCCCAGACCTGCATATGGGCCTTCCTTTCACGGGAGGATTTGGGTCAGACCGCTTACCAGAGGTCGACTTCGCGGGTGGTTGGCCTTCGATAGGAGTTCCTTACCCGCTGCCTTTGGATCATGCGGCCAACCTTGAAGACACGCTCACCGACGACTGGAGCTGGCTGCGAGGGAAGCACTACATCCAGGGAGGCATGAACATCGTTTTGGGCACGAAAAGGCAAACCGCCTTTGCTGCTAGTAATGGTGATTGGTTCTTCAGCGGCCAGTTCACGGGCGATCCTATTGCCGATTACTTGCTCGGGGACGCTGCCTCCCTTCACCAACAAAGCACGGAGGCACGGCCGTATGCGAAATATCCGGAGGTTTCTCCTTACATCCAAGACCGCTGGAAGGTCAATCGCAAACTAACCGTGACGGGCGGCGTCCGGATAATGTACATGCCGTTACCGCACGCGCAAGCCGGCATAGATCCGATTTTCAACCCTGCTAAGTATGACCCTGCCAAGGCGCCTATAGTCAATGACGATGGCACAATCACCGCAACTGCTAGTTATGATCCCGTAAACGGGATAATGCTCAATGGCCAAAATGGCTTGCCCCTGAATTTCGCCAATGAGCACAACTTCGTGTGGGCGCCTTCCGTAGGTTTCGCCTATGACCTTTTTGGTGATGGCAGGACGGCGCTGCGCGGCGGTTATGGCATAACCTACATGCGCGTCCCGACGGCCAGCGATTGCAGCTATTGGTGTGCCGTTAACTATCCCAATGTCGATTCGATAACTCTGATAGAACCAAAGTTCCCCGACGCCGTTGGCGCAGGCGCTTCACCTGCCGGTGCTAAGACCATGCGCAATCAGGGCCTCGACATGCGGCCGGCGGGAATGCTTCAGAATTTCAGCTTAAGCCTGGAGCACCAGTTTGCCGGAAACTGGTTCGGTTCCATCGCAGGAGCTGGGAACATCGGCCGCCATCTGCCATCGTTCTGGAACATAAACCAACCCTTGCCCGACGGGTCTTACGACTTCAATCCCGCGATTAATGGTTCTAGCAGCGCGAGCCCGGTATATGCGTACAAGTTCGCTCCCTATCAGGGTTACGACGCTATTAACACAAACCTTAGCAACTCTAACATCTCCTGGAATGCCCTGATGGTCAACGTGCGCCATCCCGTCGGCCACGATCTATTCCTGACGGCGGCCTATACCTGGCAGCACGGACTGAGCGAATCGAGAGCCACCGCTTACGGGAACCAGGAAGGGGTGCAGGACTCCTATCATTCCACAAATGACTACGGTACGCAGAATATGGATGTAACGCATGTTCTCGCGATCAGCTACATCTGGAACCTACCCTGGTACAGGAATGCGACGGGAGTGCAAGGCGCGGTACTTGGAGGATGGAAGTACTCCGGGATCACCACCATTCAGAGCGGGTTCGCACTCGACCCGGCTATGAGTGTTGCCTTCCAGGGGCTTGCCACGCGGCCGGATCGCATCTCGGCCTCGCTTGCGGGTCCAAAGACAATACAGCAGTGGTTCAATACTGACGCATTCGCACAGCCTGCGCCTGGCTACTTTGGGAACGCCGCCCCCGGAAGCATCCGGGGTCCCGGACTCATCAACTTCGATATGGCCTTCTACAAGAGCTTCCGCATCAGGGAGGGCCATTCGCTGGAGTTTAGGGGTGAGTTTTTTAACATCTTCAACCACACTAATTTCTCTGGCGTGGACACGACTTTGGGGTCTGGAACCTTTGGCCAAGTTGTGAGTGCGCTGAATCCACGGATCGTGGAGTTCGCATTAAGGTACCAGTTCTAGAGTTTGAATCCCGCCAGGCTGTCCCCTTCCCCGAAACTCAGGGGAGGGGGCAGCCTGCCTTTTCTTAGTTCTCAGCCCCTAGCGGGTTCGAGGCGACTTGCAGGAGGGAATCCTACAGGTATACTGGAGAGTAAGTCCCAGTTGCAGGGACCTATTTCCTGCACACTCGCTTCGTAGGTCGGGGCGTGCATAGGCAAAAGGCATCGACGATACACGAGAGGCACGGAGCACCCGCAGTATGCATATACTCCGCGGATCCCACATCCTAGGGTTTTTAAGCCTATGTTTGATTGTTGAACCCGCCCCGGGAAAAGACACGGTTGGGAGCCAGAAGGCCTGCCGAGAACAGCCACCTGCACAGAGTTCCTTACAAGAGGCTACCGATGCCAATCGCCCTTATGATGAACGTCGGGGGGCTTACGAAAACGTACTTCAGTTGTGCCCCGATGACGTTTCGATCTATGCCCCATTTGCCGCCTTATTACTTGAGCACAATGAGGGAGAGTCCGCGCTGGCGTGGCTCCGCCGCGGGCTTGAAATTGCCCCAGGCAATCCCAGTCTCGCCGCCAGCGAGGGGGTTGCTCTTCTGGCGATTGGGAAACCTGACGAAGCGGCCGCAGTACTCGAAAAGGTCCCGCGAGAAGGACGCAATGCTTTCTACCTCGGCTTGGCGTATCGCGCTCTGCGAAAACACAAGGAGGCCCAACGGGCGCTTCGGCAAGCATTCGAGACGGGCTTTGAGGACCCCTATGTCCTTTACGTGCTTATCGAGCAGGACAGGGCCGCGGGTGATAAAGAAGTTGGACTAAGCGATTTCCGAACATTCTATGAGCGCTTCCCGAACTCGCCATGGCTGCACATGCTTTATGGCGACGCGTACATGGCACGCAATGACGACCTGAACGCGGAGCCGGAGTACGAGCAGGTGCTCAAGCTCGCCCCGGACCTACCCACTGTAAACTTCCATCTAGGGTACATTGCCTTTAGACGCGCCGACTATCCCGCGGCCGAGAGGCATTTCAGGAAAGAGATTGAAAGCGGTTCCAACCTCCCCGAAGCCCATTTCTACTTGGGCACTGCGCTTCGCAGGCTGGGGAAGAACTCGGAAGCACTTCCTTTCCTGGAGCAGGCGGTGATCCGCGATCCCAACTACATCCTGGCCTACAATGAGCTGGCTGCTGCGCAAAAGGAAGCGGGCCGGATCGAGGATGCAATCCACACCATGTCAGCGGGGGAGCAGCGTTTCCCCGAGGAGGCAGCATTCCCCGCACAACTTGCCTCCTTGTTAAAACGCCTTGGTAGGACGGAGGAAGCCGCGAAGGAAGCGGAGAAAGCCACGACACTGAGCCAGCGGAATAATCCTATCTTGAGGGGAGGAGCCGGATCTGCCGGCATCGTGCCCAGCGTGCACGCGAATCAGTCTTCCCCGGCTTCCACGCATCAGTCCCCGCCGTCCGTGTCTCAGGCTGGCGACACGGGTCATGTGGTAAAGAGTGGTTCTGCCGGGAAGAGTCCTGCAGCGCCAGCGCGGGACTCTCTGGATTCAAGCCTTGAACCCCTTAATCGATGTGTCATGCGTTCCGACTCAAATTGCGCTACCCAAGCCCTGGCCAAGATCCATGGTTCGATCAAGGATTCCCCGGAATATCTGGCTCTGGAAGCGCAAACATTCTCGCTGCAACGGCGGAAGGAAGAGGCTCTGGCTGCCATCAACCATGCTATTGAAATCGCACCCAAAAACTACCGCTTCCTCATGATCCAGGGTCAGATTTACCAGAGTTTTAACGACCAGCCTTCCGCCATTCAGTCCTTCCTCCAGGCAGCCCAGTTGCAGCCGCACTCCTCGGAGGCCTTTTACTTCCTCGGAATGAGCTTCTTTTTCTTGGAAGATCATCCGCGGGCAGAGAGACATTTCCAGACGGCCATCACCTTAGATGTGAGAAACCACCGCGCCATTTTCATGATGGCGGTGACGAAGATGGTTGCCTTCAAGCTCCCCGAGGCAAAGGGGTACTTCGAACAGGCTCTGAGCCTTCAGCCTGGTAATCCTTTTTACCACCTGCACTTCGGAATTCTGCGCGCTCGGATGGGCGACAGGGCGGCGGCTATCCGGCAGGTGCGCACAGCTGAACGACTAGACCCATCCTACGCCTTGACTCACTATAATCTCGGCCACCTGTACGAGGAGACAGGCGATTATCTGGCTGCCAGGGGGGAACTGGAAAAGGCAACTCAGATTCAGCCTAGTCTTGCTGAGCCCTTTTATCAGCTTGGATTAGTCTACCGCCACCTGGGAATGATGGAAGATTCCCAAAGAGCTTATGAGAGATTCCAGAAGCTTATGGCAGAACAAAAGCAAAGCGTGCTTGACCCCGTAGAATCAACCTTGGTCATGGGGGATCCCGGGTTACAGCCGGGCGCTGGAGAAAAAGGAGCGGGAACCCTGGACCCGCAGCCCGGTTCGCAATCCGCTCCTCAGATCCCACAATCTTCGCATCACGATGTGAATTAGGTGCCCATAATGACCCACGAAGTTTTCGTTCTAGACTCTGCGCAAGTACCCCACGCCCACGAAGTGAAATTGGAAGAGGAAGTTCTGCAGGATTGCGCCACCGTCAAGCTCCTGCATGTAAACGATGAGGGCGATTTCGCGCCTTACTGCGAACGTGCCGCAGCGGTCATCATCTGGCACCAACTGGACCTGACCGCGGCGACAATCTCAAGGCTGAGCCAAGCGCGAGTCATCGTGCGCAATGGCGTCGGCTTCGAAAATGTGGATATCGAAGCGGCTGCCGCACAGGGGATCCCGGTATCCAACGTGCCTGACTACGGCACCGAAGAGGTTGCCGATCACGCCATTGCTCTGTGCCTCGCGCTGAACCGCCAACTGCGGCAACTGATGGAGGACGTCGGGCGAGGCGACTGGAGATGGCAGATCGCCTCCTCCACCCGCCGAACCCGGGGGCAGGTATTCGGCGTGGTGGGCTGCGGCCGCATCGGGACTGCAACCGCTCTGCGCGCCAAGGCGCTGGGCTATCAGGTGCACTTCTATGATCCCTACGTGAGTTCGGGTTACGAGAAGTCGATCGGCGTGGAGAGGGTCGACCGTCTGGATGACTTGCTCCGCGAAGCAGATGTCATCTCCATTCATGTGCCGTTGACCGAGGAAACCTGCCACCTCATCGACGTCCGCGAATTGAAGTTGATGAAACCCACGGCTTATCTGGTCAACACAGCGCGGGGTCCGGTGGTCGCCCATGCTGCAATCGAGCGGGCTCTGGCGGAGAAATGGATTGCCGGGTGCGCCCTCGACGTCCTAGAAAACGAGCCTTGCGGTCTGGAGTTGTTTACGCGTTTCTCCAATTGCCTGCTGACACCACATAGCGCGTTCTACTCCCAGGAATCCATAGAAGACATGCGCCGGTCGTCCGCCCAAATCGTTCGCGAGGCACTCCTGCACAAGCGGCTGATGAACGTCGTGAACGGTGTCCGGGAGCCCGTCAGTGTGTGATGTGCCAACCGCTTCGACGGGGGGCGACGACGCAGAGGGCACTGGCATCCGACCGGTTTGACGTGAAGTCATTAGAACACCCCCGGGGCCGCTACTTGACCCGCTCAGGTTGGGAATGTGTGTGGTAACGCGCGAAAGGAGAAAGCATGAGGCAATCATCCCTCCGCTGGATTATTCTCCAACTCATCATTTCTCTCGGCTTGGTGGCCACCGCTTCGGCTGCGGTTCAGCCGCTTGACTATACACTGAACGCCACTCCGGCGGCTTCCGTGAACTTGTCGGGGGAATGGCAGATCGCCAAAGATCCCGACAACGTTGGCAAGGCCACCGAGTGGTTCCGCCGCGGCCCCATCGAGGGAGCGGTTCCCGCCGAGGTGCCCAACCCGCTGGAGCTCACCTTCCCTGGCTACGATGGTGTGGTCTGGTACTGGCGCACCTTTGATGGCTCCGAACTCGTCAAATACGACGATGTGCGTATTCACTTTCAAGGCGCCGACTATTACGCCGAGGCGTGGCTCAATGGCGAGCATCTAGGCGGGAATGAAAGCGCCTTGCTGCCCTTTGCCTTCGATGCGAAGACGGCCCTGCGGCCGGGCCAGAACAAACTCGTCGTTCGCGTGATCGATGCGTGCTACGCGAAGGAAGTGGATGGCTTCCGGTTAGGGAACGTCCCCACGGGACGACAACACGACAATCCCCTCGAGCAAGGTTGGCACCACGAGAATTATGGCGGCTTGTTGCTGCCCGTGACAGCACAGGGATTCGCGCGCCCCTGGATTGGGGACGGCTTCATTCGCCCCGACATCAAGGGCAGCAAGATCGACATCGATCTCCGCATCATCGGCGCGCAGGGCCCGGCGGAATGGAAAGTCGTGGTCAGGCCGATCTACCCCCGCGCCGACCAGGCGGTCGTCGAGAAAGGTGTTCAGCTAACGCCCAATGCCGAAGGGCTGTCGACCATCTCCATCAACATTCCGAATGCCCATCTTTGGCAAGTCTGGGACAGCTTCCTCTACGAGATTACGCTGTCTCCCCCGGCAGGAACCACCTGGCGGGAACGGTTCGGCATGCGCGAGGTCTCAATTCTGAACGGCCGGCTGGCGATCAACGGCAAACCCATCCTGCAGCGTTCCTATCTCTACAACCAGATATGGCCCGTGACCCTCGGAGTTCCCTATCGGGATCTGGCGCGCCGGGACATCGAACTTACCCGGCAAACCAACGCCAACATGCTCCGTTGCTTTTCCAAAACACCGGTGCCCGCAACGGTCGTGGCCGCTGACGAGGTGGGCATTCTCCTGCAAACCGAGACCCTTGCCTCGTGGTACCTGTACCGGGGAGAGAAGCAGTACGAACGTCTTAAGAACCTCACCGAGCGCACGACGCTCTTGTATCGGAATCATCCCAGCATCTTCTGGTGGAACATCCTGAACGAGAACGACCCCAACGAGGATCCGAACAAAGAGTACCCTCCGGACAGCATGCTTCTTGGCGCATTTGCGCTGCGGTCGGTGCTTCCCTCCATTCACGCGCTCGATCCCACAAGGCCGGCGATCGCTAACGATCCGATCTGGGATAATGTGCCCAATGTCTGGCAACCGGGACAGTCCGCACCAAGCCTGCCACTCATCGGCGACCACTACTATTTAATGACAGGGTTGGAGACACACGAGGACTATTGGCTCAAATCTCGTGGCCGCGCCTGGGGAGATAAACCCAACCCCAATGCTCCCTACTTCGGTGTCACAGAATGGGGACACAACTCGTCCCCAAATTGGGACCGGCTGTTGGGGAGCTACAAGGCAAACGGAGTCCGCGAGGACGCTGAGGACTATGTCGTCTACCGGAAAATGCTGGAGATGAATCTCCGGTGGTACAAACAGTCAGGCATCGAGAAGCAAGGTTTTCCGACTTTTGAAAGTGTCCTGGCAGCTAACCGTGAGGAGGTGGCGCATCGCTACCGGGAGAACTTCGCCCTGATCTGGGGCAACGTCCACAGTGTCGGCCATGGCTTGACGTCGCTCGAGGACAGCAGCTACGAGTTCTCCGGCGTGGTGGACAACTGGCGGAATCCCAAGCCCGTCGTATTCGATACCATTACGGAACTGAATCGACCTCTGCAAATCAACCTGTGGTTGCGTCCCGGCTCGGTCTACGCGAACGACCCGATCACCTTCGACGCCACGCTGGTTAACGAGGGCCAGGCGCTGAAACCGGGAAGTTATCCGCTGACCGTGAGGTTGCTTGACGGCAACAATCATGCGGTGCTCGTCGAGGAGTACCGTCAGGATATTGTTGGAGACTTGATCGAGCTGCTGCGGATCGAATCGATTCCCTTGAAAGTTGACCACGGGCGCTACAGGCTCGAATTGGAGCTCGGCGAAGGCAGCGGGAAACTGGCTGCATCACGTCCTGTTCAAGTCTCCGAGCGCAAACCCCTGCCCCTACACACCACCTCCACCGTGTGGGTGTGGGAGAAGGGTGACACGCTGGCAAACTGGCTGCGCGAGCGCGGAGTATCTTCGCGACCCGGCGACGGCGCGCAGATCCACACCGGGGACATTATTCTGTTGTCAGAGGTCGAACTGCCCAAGGACACGGTCACACAAATTCAGGCCGCGGTCCAGAACGGCGCCCGCGCGGCCATTCTAGCGCCGGAGATCATCCTGGGGGGACGCACGGAAAACCCCCAGACCAAAGAAGATCTTTACAGCAGTTGGCTACAACCTCTCGCCGCAGGCTGGAAACCCGAGCTGCGGACGATCTCCTGGTGGGGCCGGCCCGGCTCATGGGGCTACGCTCGCACCGCGCTCGCTCTGAATCACCCCTTCCTGGCCGGACTTCCTCAGGCCGTCGCGCTTGAGGCCCAACCGGTGTATCAGCGAGTGGCGCCCAAGCACACATGGCTCCTTTCCGGCAAGCCGGAAGACATCGATCTCGATCGCGCAGTAGTTGAAAGTTGCCTGCACGTGGATATACCATACACAACGGACCTCGTGTCGATCCCGTTCGGCAAAGGAAGTCTGGTGCTCAACACGCTGCGCATCGTGGAAAATCTGGGAGCGGACCCTGCAGCGGATCGGATCCTCGAGAACATCCTTACTAACCTCACGAGAGGTTCTAACCATGCTGCTCCAAAATAAGACCATCATCATTACCGGCGCCGCCGGAGGCCTCGGCGAGGGCATTGCGCGGGTCTGCCATCGCGAAGGGGCAAACGTGGCCGTGGCGGATGTGCGCGGCGCTGCCGCTACCAAGGTGGTTCAATCCCTCGGCGGACGCGCGCTCGCCGTCACCTGCGATGTAAGAGACGCAGCCGCCTTGCAATCGCTCGTTGATGAAACTGTGCGGAAATTCGGCCGCATCGACGGACTGGTCAACAACGCAGGCGTGAACTTCGCCAAACCCTTCCTCGATACGAGCGCGGAAGAATGGGAAAGGGTGATCAACGTTGATCTTCGCGGTGTTTTTTTCTTGAGCCAGATGGTCTGCCGGCAAATGCTCAAGCAGAAACCGCGGGGCGGCAGCATCATCAACATCTCGAGCGTGCACAGCCACTCTGTGCTTTCCGGTTCCGGTCCTTACGACGCGGCCAAGTGGGGAATCATCGGCCTGGGAAAAAGCATCGCGGTTGAACTGGCGGCTGAGAACATCCGGGTGAATGCCATCTCTCCGGGACTGCTAAACACCCAGATCTGGAAGGACATTCAAGCCGCAGCCCCGGACGCCAAAGCTTGCGCGGAGTACTGGAACTCGAATATTCCTATCGCGCGCGTTATCGAGCCGGAGGAAATTGGCGAGCTGGCCGCTTTTCTCCTGAGCGACCGCAGCGGCTGCATCACCGGAGCAAACATCTACGCCGATGGTGGCATGTCCAGCCAATTAGTAAGCAAAGAACCTTATAAGTCGCGGCCGCTGGAAGGGCGATGACTCATGACCAATGAAAGCTTCTATTCCCTCAAAGGACAGGTAGCCGTTGTGACCGGTGGAGGCCAAGGAGTCGGCGAAGGCATTGCCGTCCGGCTGGCCGCAGCAGGCGCCCGCCTCGCAATTCTTGATACCCAAATTATGCATGGATTGAAGGTGGAACTGGCTTCTGAGTCAGCGTCTTGACGCTGATCGTTGCTGCCCTGCCTGTTCGATTCCAGCCTGATTCTTCTCCTTGTTGTAAGATCGCCGTAACTTGTTGGTTTACTTAGGCCGTGGATGCATAGGATCTTATGCACGCTAGAGAAGCTCAGGAGCGGAGGGCCACAGCCAGCACCGGCGCGTAGCCCTTCGGGCCGACCGCAATCGCTCGCAGCCGCTGCCTCAGCCGCTGGAAAGTCCCCTGTTCGGCGTAATGGTCGCTGTAGCTGACCTCGACCCGGCCTCCGTGTCGCCAGATCTTCGCCGCCAGGAACAGGAAGCGCAACCGGGAGGTGGCTAAGGTGGTGTGCTTCAGGTCTTCCGCACGCGCCTTTTCTTCCCGATTAAACAGCATCAGCCAGCAGTTCAGGTTGTAGGCCAGCATGGCCATCTGGAAGTGGTTGCAGTTCATCGCCCAGCGCACCGAGGGCTAGGCGGCCAGCCCGGCATCATTATTGGCTTCTTTGATCAGGTCCTCGGCTCCCCCCCGCTGGTTGTAGAACCACACCAGCAGTTCCACCGCGTCCTTTAGGTTGGTGACGAAGACGCGATAGGTGTAGTCCGCCGTCTCGAACAGTTGGTATTGCTCGGGCCTTCGGCAGGAAGAGAAAAAGGGTGTCAGAGAGAAAAAGGGTGTCAGGAACATGTGAGAAAATTGAATTTGGACCCCTTATCAACCGTGTAACTTATTGAAAATGCGTAGTGCTGAAATCGGTAAAACCAATTTTTTCACATGTTCCAGGTACCCTTTCCAGGGCCGGCGGTATTGAAAATCGGGGTGGAGATGGTTGCCACCATCAGGATCAGCGTCACCACCATCATCGTCTCGAGAAGCGAGAAACCCCCGACACGATTTCCGTCGTGCGCGAAAGGTCGGCCTGCGCCACCACCGATCAGTGCGATTTGCATAAAGGCCCCTCTCTCAGTCGCACAGATTGCGGCGAACGCCGCCAGCGTCTGCTGCAGCAGTTCTCCGCTGGGCCCCAAAAGCCCAAACGAGGTGAAGTGCTTGCCGTTTCTCATCAACTGCCTGGTTTCAGTATGAGCCACGTAGGCGGCAATCACCACACTGTGGGCTGCGGTGACGGCCTTGAGTATCTCGCCGGTGGCGCTTTGGGGTGAGCGATTATCGAAATAGAAGACCTGCGCATTGGGGCAGCGGGTACGCAGAGCTTCTTCAAGTTCCCGTCCGTGACCGCTTTCCAGTGCTTGCCCGACGACTACAGCGACCAGGTCCGGCTTCGCCCCCGGTTCGCCGCCGCGCGCCGCTTCCGTTTCTGCCACCGTCGTGGACTTGGGCAGCGGCAGCACCCGTCCATTGTCACGGACAAGCGTTACGGCTTCGTCGGCAACACGCTGCGCGAAATCCATGTCCTGAGGTTCTCCCGTGACCGCCGCAACTTGATCGAGATTCACAAGCCGGGCTCGGTCCAGACCCACTGAGGCTTTCATTCTCAAAATCTTGCGTACCGACTCATCGATGCGAGATTCAGCAATCTGGCCGCTTCGCACGGCCTCGATGATGGCTTGAAACGGTCCCTCAACGTCCACGGGCGCCATAATCATATCGCAGCCCGCCTTGACTGCATCCACCGCCGCTTGCGCCACTGGGTCACCCTTCCGGGGATCATAGAGGCTGGTTACCCCGCGCATCTCCAGCGCATCGGTCAAGATTATCCCTTGGAACGCTAACTGGTGTCTCAAAACGTTGCTCGCGATTCTCGGCGAGTTGGTCGTGATCCTGTCGGGATCGGGCTCAAGAGCAGGCGCGCGCGCGTGGACCAACAAAACGGCATCGACTCCCGCTCCGATGGCTTGGCGAAAGGGTGGAAATTCGACGGTCCTAAAGTGATCCAGGGTGGCATTGACCGCGGCGAGGGCGTGATGAGAATCGATTACGGCATCGCCGTAGCCGGGGAAGTGCTTGGCCGTGACCAGCAGCCCGTTCGCCCGCGCGCCGATAATGAACGCCGCCGCCAAAGCGCCCACCCGCGCCGGGTCCTCACCGAACGATCGAGTGTTGATAATCGGATTGGCCGGATTGCTGTTCACGTCCACGATGGGGGCGAGCGCCCACTGGATGCCGACAGCGCGCGCCTCGCGAGCCGTGATGGCGGCCCAAGCGCTCCGCCTCTGCCGGGTCGTCCACGGCACCCAGCGCCATGGGCCAGGGGAAGTCTGGCACATCCTTCAACCGCGAGGCAGCGCCCCTTTCCAGGTCCGCCGCCACCAGCAGAGGCAGCTTCGAGTCAGACTGCAACCGCGGGTGGCGCATACGTCCCGACGTTCTTTGTCGGGATGTATGCGCCCCTCGTGCCGCTAAGGCCCCCGCCCCCTTCTCACGGCACTCTGTCCATCGCCAGCAGCGAATCGTCCCTCAGGAAATAAAACCTCCAACTCGACCACGGCCAATCGCCGGGCTCCTTCACCAACCCTCGCTTCACCGGATTGTTATGCATGTAACTCAGTTTCTCTTCCACCTTCTTGGCCGTCCAGATGTTCATGTCGTAGGACTTCCGCTGCCAGACCCGAAAGTGTGCATGATGATGCACGGTGGGAGGCAGAGTGACCCGCACCAACATCCTCCGGCACCAGAGGAAGCCAAGATTCCCTCGGAGGTTCTTCAATATAAGCACCGCCGTGCGGTCTGCCAGCTTTTGCATGATCTGGGACGGGTTCGCCTCCGGGGTGGGCCAGACGAGCGCGTGGAAATGCTCCGGCATCAGGACGTATCCCACGATCTTGAATCCCCACTCCCGACGCAACTCCCCCAAAGTCGCAACCCATTGGTTGCGGAACCGCTCGGAATCATACAAGCGGGCGCGTCGCTAGGTGCTTTTGGTCAAATAATGCAGGTCATTCGGGCCGGAATAGCGCTTCAGCTTGGACACCGGGAGATTA
>Ga0326727_10003918_pt1 | contig 46199 bp, 40 predicted proteins | sample MB2enrmetagenome_FD_207643 | JGI IMG/M metagenome (GOLD analysis project Ga0326727, IMG submission 207643) | Lab enriched peat soil microbial communities from McLean, Ithaca, NY, United States - MB29MY | ecosystem: Environmental > Terrestrial > Soil > Wetlands > Peat | place: USA: New York... | reverse complement strand
AGCTGCCTTTTGGCTCGTTGCTTGTGGCTTGTTGCTGGTATCCGTTTTGCCGAGAGCCGAGAGCCGAGAGCTGCCTAGAAACCCCGGGTCATCCTGAGCGGAAGCGAAGGATCTGCTTTCTTTTTAGTTGTTGTTGAGGGCCTTCCCGGGCTGAAGCCGTGTTCTGCGCTTCTGCGTTTTCTGCGTTGGGTGTTTCCCGTTTTGCCGAGAGCCGAGAGCCGAGAGCCGAGAGCTGCCTCTTGCCTTGTTGCTTGTTGCTGTGCTCTACACTGTCCCCAATGACGCGGGAAGCAAAGAATCAGATACGCGCCTTCTATTGCGCCCTGGCCCAGGCCTGGGGCCCCCAGCACTGGTGGCCGGCGCGGACGCGTTTTGAGGTAATTGCCGGCGCGTATCTGACGCAGAATACCGCCTGGACCAATGTCGAGCGCGCCCTCGCCAACCTGCGCCGAGCGCAGTTGTTGAGCGTGGCCGGCATCCGCCGCGTTCCCCTGGCCGAACTGGAACAACTGGTGCGCCCCGCCGGTTACTTCCGCCAGAAAGCCCAGCGCCTGAAGGCCTTCGTCGCCTTCCTGGATGCCCGCTATGGCGGATCGCTGAACCGCATGTTCGCGCAGCCCACGGCGCATTTGCGGAAAGAGCTGCTGGAATTGAATGGCGTGGGTCCGGAAACGGCGGATTCGATTCTTCTCTACGCCGGCAATCACCCGGTGTTTGTGGTCGACGCCTATACCCGGCGTGTGGTGGAACGTCACCAACTCCTTCCCGCTAATTCCGCATATGAAGATATCCGGCAGCTGTTCGAGCAGGCACTGATCCGTCTGCCACAGACCGAGTCCCGTACCTGCGGCAAAACCAATGCGAGCAAGCCTGCGGTTCCGGCATTGCATTCGCTTGGGCTTTTGGGGGCAAGCCATGCTCCTTCGCGGCAGAGCACCGCGAAACGGACCGCGCTGGTCCAGGCCTACAACGAAATGCATGCCCTTATAGTAGGCGTGGGAAAACGCCATTGTCTGAAAGCCGAGCCGAAATGCGAAGAGTGCCCCCTGCGGGTCTTTCTGTGAAAACCTACCACAGAGACACAGAGACACAGAGGAACAACACCCCAACGGAGACAAGACAGCCGGGTTTGTCATCCCGAAGCGGTTGTTGTCCCCGCCCTCTTTGCCATCTCCGCTCCTAATTGTCATCCCGACCCTAAGCGAAGCGAAGGGGAGGAATCTGCAGTTCGGTTCAAAGCGCTTTTCTCTGTGTCTCTGTGTCTCTGTGGTAGGTTTTTTCCGGGAACTGAGAACTAATTTCCCCCGTCCGTACCACACCAGCGTGGCCGCCATCATCCATCCTAACTTCGGGGCAAAACGAGAATTGCCGTACTCGCCAATTCGTCAACTGCCAAACTGTGAGGAGTCCACCCATGAGCACAAGCGAGCTGCTGCAACCGGCGCATCAGACCGGCAGAAAACTGCAAGGCAAGGCCGCCGTGATAACCGGCGGCGATCGCGGCATCGGGCGGGCGATTGCGCTTCGCCTGGCATCCGAGGGCGCGGATGTCGCTTTCTCTTATCGGGCTAACCGCACCGGCGCCGAAGAAGTGACGGGCGAAATTTCCGCCGCGGGCCGCAAGGCGCACGCCTTTCAAGCCGACTTGGGCGATCCCGCCCAGGGACAGCGGTTCATCGACGAAGCGTTCAGCGCTTTGAAAACTGTTCATATCCTGGTCAACAACGCCGGGCTGGAAAAGCACGCCGACTTCTGGGACGTCACGGAAGCCGACTACGACCTGGTGCTGAACGTAAATCTAAAAGGCGTGTTCTTCGTGACCCAGAGCGTGGTTCGCCACTGGATGGCCGCCAAGCAACCCGGCAAGATCATCAACGTCAGTTCGGTGCACGAAGAATTGCCCTTTCCTCATTTTGCCTCCTATTGCGCCAGCAAAGGGGGATTGAAGATGCTGACCCGCGATCTGGCCATCGAACTGGGGCCGCTGGGCATCACCATCAATTCCATCGCGCCCGGGGCAATCAAGACCCCGATCAACACCGCGCTCCTGAAGGATGCCGACAGGCTCTCGGCCCTGCTCAAGAACATTCCCTTGAAGCGGCTGGGGTCCGCGGAAGACGTGGCCGGAGTGGCGGCTTTTCTTGCCTCTTCCGATTCCGATTACATTACCGGCACCACGGTGGTTGTGGATGGTGGCCTGCTCCACCACTACGAAGAACAATGAATACCGTCACCGAACCACTGCCCATTCGCCTGGTCATTGCCGACGTAGACGGTACGCTGGTCACGTCGAAAAAGGAATTAACCCCGCGGGCCCTCGAGGCGGTCCGCAATCTCCAGCGGGCGGGAATTGCTTTCACCATCACCAGCGGCCGGCCTCCGCTGGGGATGAAGATGTTGCTTGATCCGCTCGCGCTCACCGCGCCCTTCACCGCCTTCAACGGCGGCATGCTGGTCAAACCCGATCTGTCGATCGTGCGGCAGAACACTCTGCCCGGCGATGCTGCCCGCCAGGCGATGCGGATGATTGCCGCGCACGGCCTCGACGTTTGGGTATACCAAGGCGACGAATGGCTGGTGCGCGACGCGCGCGCTCCCCACGTGGCGCGGGAGCAGTGGACCGTGCAGTTCCCGCCTAAGATCGTGCCCGATCTGGCTTCGCACCTGGACCAAGTGGTGAAGATCGTCGGGGTCGGCGATGATCACGACCTGGTCGCCAAATGCGAGGCCGATGTGCAGCAAGCCTTGGACGGTGCCGTCTCTGCCGAGCGTTCTCAGCCCTATTACCTGGATGTGACGCACCCGGACGCCAATAAAGGGCAAGTGGTAAAGACCCTGTCGGAAATGCTGCATGTGCCGCGGCAGCAGATAGCGACCATCGGCGACATGCCCAACGACGTGCTGATGTTCAAGCAGAGCGGGATGAGCATAGCCATGGGCAACGCCAAACCTGAGGTGCAGCAGTTCGCGCAATTCGTCACCGCCTCCAATGAAGAGGAGGGGTTCGCCATCGCCATGGAAGAGTTCGTCCTCCGCTCGCAAAAGGTTCAAAAGGCATCCTGAACGGCGTAATGCCAACCGAGGTTGTAGCGCTGGCATCCTCGCCCAATGTCACTTACTTTGCTGTTTCGGTTCGGTGGGAGCCCCGGCAAAAAGCCCCACGTCTGCAGATCCCTCACTTCGTTCGGGATGACAATCGCTATTATTTCGTTCGGGAGAGCAAAGACGCTTTTCTCTGTGTCTCTGTGTCTCTGTGGTAGGTGTTGGGCTTCAACGGCAGAGAGTCGTACGTAAATCGCACACTCCCACCCAATCTTTAGAAATTTCCACAATTTCCAGCGTATCTCCGTACCCATCCCGTAGTAAAATCGAGCAGCTTCGCTTCAGGCTCCGGGTTCCCGGGAATTCAGTGTTCCGTATTGGAACACCTCTAGGTGCGAATGATATGGCCACAACCATAAGCACAGTGCAAGTCGCCTGGAAAGAGTTCATCACCACCGGGCACGTCGATAGCGACTCGGTGAGGGAGGTTATTGCCGCCTCCTGGCAGCGCAGCCGGCAAGCCAGGGTCGACCCCATGGGCGGCGCCAGCAGCGTGATCGCTACCGGTAAGGAGCTGGAGGCGCTGCTGGCCAAAAATCGGGAACTGATTGAGGCGGCCCGGCCGTTCATGCAAAACCTTTATCAGTTGGTAAAAAGTTCCGGGTTTGTAGTCGTGCTCACCGACAACGACGGCTATTTCCAGGAGGTGCTGGGAGACCGGGAGGTGCTGGAATCCATCTGGGGCATGCACTACACCAGGGGGGTGAAGTGTTCGGAGGAACTGGTAGGCACCACCGCCATCAGCCTGGTTCTGCTGGGACACGGGCCAATCCAGGTGGTCGGCAGCGAGCACTATTGCCAGCAATACCACGAATGGGCGTGTTCGGCGGCGCCGATTCACGACGTGCACGGCCAATGCCTGGGCCTGTTGAGCGTAAGCGGGCCGCGCGACCAGGTTCATTGCCATACCCTGGGCATGGTGGTTTCCGCAGCCGCAGCCATCGCCAATCTTCTGAAGGCACAGAAAACCCAGCGGGAATTAGAGGCGTCCGCCCGCTTGCATTCCACCATCGTCAATTCCATTTCCGACGGCCTGCTGGTGCTCGACGCGAAAGGCATTGTCACTTACGTGAATCCGGTGGGAGCCCGCATTTTGAATCTCAACCCCGCGGAGGCCGTCGGCAAACCTCTGGCCAACGTCATCGAATTCAAGCCGGTGGTGCTGCAGGTGCTGGAGAGCGGCAAAGGGTACACGGACAAGGAATTCTTCATCGAGCGGAGACGCGGCAGCCTCCACCTGATCAAAACCGCGATTCCTCTGCGCAATAAAGAGGGCGGCCTCGACGGCGTGATCGACATTTTTCGCGAGATCAAGCGCGTTCGCAAGCTGGTGAACCAGATGGTGGGCGCCACCGCGCAATTCACTTTTCAGGACCTCATCGGCAATAGCCCGGCCATTCGCGAATCCATCCGCATCGGCAAAATCGCCGCCAACAGCATGGCCAATGTCCTGATCCAGGGGGAAAGCGGAACCGGAAAAGAACTGATTGCCCAAGCGATTCATACTTCCAGCAGCCGGCATGAGGGACCGTTCCTGGCCTTGAACTGCGGCGCCATCCCCCGCAACCTGGTGGAAAGCGAACTGTTTGGCTACGAGGAGGGTTCCTTCACCGGCGCCCAGCAGGGCGGCCGTCCCGGCAAATTCGAACTGGCCCATGGCGGAACCATGTTCCTGGATGAGATCGGAGAGATGCCGCTCGATATCCAGGTAAAGCTGCTGCGCGTGCTCCAGGAAAAACGCATCATCCGCCTGGGCGGGCACCGCTGTATTGACATCGATGTGCGCGTCATTGCCGCTACCAACCGCGACCTGGCCCGAGAGGTGAAGGATGGTAATTTCCGCGATGACCTGTATTACCGGCTTAACGTGCTTCCCATCCAGGTCCCCCCTCTGCGCGAGCGCCAGGAAGATGTCTTATGCCTGGTGGAATTCCTGCTGGCCAAGATGTGCCGCCAATCCGGCGTGGCCACCAAATGTTTTACCCGCGAAGCGCTCGAGCTTCTCATCGCCTATGAATGGCCCGGCAATGTGCGCGAACTGGAAAACGTGATTGAACGCGCCGTTAACCTCTGCGAAGGGGAAGAGATTTCCGTGGAGTATCTGCCTAGGGCCCTGTTGACTTGCGCCCCGGCCCGGGAAGCCGCCCAGGAAATCTCCATCCGCAACATGGAACGCCGCTTGATCGAGGAAACCATGCAGAAGACCAGCGGAAATATCTCCCACGCGGCCAAAGTACTGGGCATCGGGCGCAATACCCTGTACAGCAAACTCAAGCAGTATCAGATACCGCACGCGCGAAACGGCGCCCACGCCACAGACTTTGTAAACTAAAGCGGTTCCAGTTTCTGTGGACTGCGCCCAGGCTTTTCTGGTTCTGGCGGGTGGCCCCGCCAAGCCCGAGGTGCATAAAGGGGTGGGCGGGTGGCCCCGCCAAGCCCGAGGTGCATAAAGGGGTGCCCCACTCTAGCGCCGGCCTCGGCGCTAGGGTGGGGTTTTCTTTCGCCGCGGACCTGCTGTCTGCCGTCTAGCAGCGCTGTGGCCCGGTGGTGGCTCTGGACCTGCGAGCCCACGTGGTGTACGTTTGCCCTCATGCCTTGGGGTTTGCGCCGTTACCAGCAGGGCGGCGATTTACACTACGTAACCTGTAGTTGCTACCGGCGAATGCAGCTGCTCGACCCGGCGACCCGCACACTGTTTGAGCACGCGCTTGAAGCGGCTCGTTGCTGCTACTGCTTCCGGATAATCGGTTACGTGGTAATGCCGGAACACGTACATCTGCTGGTGACTGAGCCGGAGAGGGAAACGCTGGCGGTGGCAATGCAGGCGATGAAGCAGTCTGTGGCACGGCGACGAGTGAAGGTCGGCGGGCACTTCTGGCAACCTCGCTACTATGACTTCAACGTGTGGAGCGAGAAGAAGCGCATAGAGAAGTTGCGGTACATCCACCGGAATCCGGTGCGGCGAGGACTGGTGGAGAATCCGGAAGACTGGGAGTGGAGCAGCTACCGGCACTACCTGACGGGGAAGGCGGGTGTGGTCGAGGTCGAGTCGCACTGGACGGCGCGGGCACGGGAACGTCTGGGCTGGCGGCCGCAAGTGAGGATCAACAGAACTACCCCACCCTAGCGCCGAGGACGGACGGCGCTAGAGTGGGGCACCCCGGTCTCGGACGTCATCAAGTTTTGCCCGGCGATCTGTTTGGCCGGGCCACCCGCCGGCGAAACAGGCAGAGCTTGCACAGCCCTTGTTTCATAGTGACAGAATTCCCAAGAAAAAGAATACGACGCGAGTTCCGACTAGGGACTAGACGGAAGGAAATCTGTAGGCTTGCACTTTGCTCAGGAGATCCTGCGGTGGGTCTGACCATCCAAAATGCGAATAAATCTCCAAAGTTGTCTCGAGTGCGACCTCTCGTTTTTGCGCCTGAAGTTCTGTGGGAGATAACTGCCTTCCGACACCGAAGCTTTCGTCTCGGCACCAACAGTCTTGCCTAAGAAAGTGAGAGCCTCCGAAGATGTCCATCGGCCAAACCAACTCACGACCGGCCAGCGCGAACAACTCAAGCGTAACTGCGGCCTCGGGCAGCAAGACCCCGCGTTGCGCCATTCGTGCAGCGAATTCAAAGGCCGCGGTCGTCGTATCTAGGATTTCAAATACATGGACTCGATCGCCTAATTGCGGAATCTCATCGAATGCACGGTTATGAGCGAATTGCGCGCTCCGGAAGAGAACCCAATGCTCGACATGGTTAATTCTGCCTTCCTCGGACTTTTCGATCTCTCCGGCAATCCATTCCTTGCCGGTTTCAAGTGCGTTAACCGAGAACCACGGGAACGGAAACCATCCCTCAATCCGTACATAGGAAGACACAATGAACTGGCGGCATTGCTCGACATCCCGGAACCGGGCCGGCTTGAATTCGGTTGGCCGGATCGCAATGCGCCAGCGCGGCTTCGACCACACTTTCTTCAAGATATCGGTGTCTGGCAATCTCTTTCGTTGTTCCCAAAACTCCTGAGGTTCGGGTTGAACGACTCGTGGCGCCGCCGTTGTACGACCTTCTAACAAACCTGACGGCTGCAGCTTGTGGAGAAGGTTGACACAAATACCCTCAACACCCTGCTCGGTAAATACCAGGTACCCGACAGTGTTTAGTAGACCGGGTATCTCCGTGTCGTCAAAACGAACAGGAAGGATGTACTCTGTGTTTTGTGAGAGCGCACGCGCTTGGGCATTCCTACGTTCGTGTGTTGGCCACACTTTGGCGGCATAGGCGGCCGAGACAAGCATCAAACAGTATCGTGCCTTCTTCTGATAGACGGTGGATAGGTGGTCGTAGAGGTCTTTCCCCCACAGGTCTGCTTTTTCGTACCCGTCGTAGAAGACCTTGACTTCGTTCTTCTTGAGACAATCGGCGATTGCCTCTGCCTCTTTCCGTTGTTCACCGGCGAAGGAAATCGCCACGTCATAGTCAAACATTTTGGTCAGATTAACACAGTTGGTGTACCCGCTCAGGAGCCATGCGGCTCGATGTTTCAGCAATTGGTTTCATTAAACAGAACTTCTGGAAGCGTTTCCGGTGAAATTCGGGAAATTCGGGGCCAGGAACGTGTGAAAAAATTGGCGCAAAAACAGTTGCTAGCGATGGTAGCAGCAGTACACTGCGAAGGTGAGCACAACGGAAGCTGCCCCTCGACTGGCTACCATTGATCGTTCCCAACTGGTCTTGCGTCCCATTGACCTGGAGGCCCTGATTGAAGAGGACCACAGTGCGCGGTTGATTTGGAATCTGGTAGGCTGCCTGGACCTGAGTTTCTACTATGCGGAGATCGAGGCGGTAGAAGGCGGCGCAGGACGAGACCACACCGCGCCGCAGTTGTTGATCAGTCTGTGGTTGTATGCCTACAGCCGTGGCATCAGTTCGGCGCGCGAGATGGCTCGCCGCTGCGAGTATGAGCCGGCATTCCAGTGGCTCTGCGGACTAGTGCCGTTGCGCCATAAGACGCTCTCCGATTTTCGCTCGGATTACAAGGCAGCTCTGGACGATCTGTTCGTACAGGTTCTTGGGATGCTCAGTGCCGAAGGGCTGATCACCATGGAGCGCGTAACGCGGGATGGGACCAAGATTAAGGCCAACGCTGGCGGGAACACCTTTCGTCGCAAGGAGAAGATCGAGGCGCATTTGGCCTTAGCTCGCGAGCAGGTAGAGCGGATGAATGAAGAGGCGGCACAGGAAGAGAAGCTGGCCAAGCGTCAGGCGGCGGCTCGGCGGCGTGCGGCGCGGCAACGCGCCAGTCGGTTGGAAGCAGCTCTGCAGGAAGTGCAACGGCTGCAGCAGGAAAAGAAGCATGATCGTAAAGACTTCGTCGCACGCGCTTCCACTACGGACCCGGAATCGCACGTCATGAGGAACGGCGAAGGGGGAACCGTTCCTAGCTATAACGTCCAGTTAGTTACGGACACTACTCACGGGTTCGTGGTGAGCGTGGAAGCCACCACCGATGCGATCGATTATCGCCAGTTGGAAGGCGCCCTGCAGCGTTGCCAGCAGACCTTGGGAGCTCTCCCCAGGGAGATTGTGGCCGACGGCGACTATACGAATCACGCATCGGTACAGGTAGCGGCGGCAAGCGGGGTGGACTTCTATGGCTCCTGGCAAGATAGCTGGAAGCCCGGAGAGCACGATGCCCAGGGTCGCCGCGGTGCCTTTCTTTCCAGTGCGTTTCCTTACGATGCCGAGCGCGATTGGTTTACCTGTCCGATGGGTCAAGTTCTGCAACACGGGGCCATCCTGAACCGCGGACATGGTGTCCGCACGCATGTATACAAGGCCCCGAAGGCCGCGTGCCGCAGCTGTCGGTGCCGCCAAGAATGTGCTGCCAAAAAGGTGCGCGCCGATTGGAGACGATCCGTCGGACGCATCGAGGAACCGGCGGTCACAACCGCATTCAAAGCGAAAATGGCAACTGCGAAGGCACAAAAGATCTACGCGCTGCGGTCGCGTATTGCCGAGTTTCCCCACGCCTGGATCAAGGAGCGATGTGGACTGCGCCAGTTCCGCTGCCGAGGCAAAAAGAAGGCATCCATGGAAGCGATGTGGGCATGCCTTAGCTACAACCTGATCCGCTGGTTCAGCCTACAGCGGCAGCGCAAGGCCGCCGCAACAGCAGCCCTTGCGGCCTGAGCAGTGAGCACCGTCAATAGCGGCTACTGCGCCCGAAATATTGGTTACTTGCCGGTCCTAACCGCCTGCGGACAGCTATGCGCTATATACCCCGCAGCAACTCCTGTCCCGATTCCCTGCGGGCCCGGAAGCAGAACAATGCCGTCGCGCCGAAAAACCGATTTCTTCACACGTTCCGGACGGAAAGTTCCGCCGCCCTGCAAGATCTGCTCTCGGGAATGAAAAATGTCCCGTTCGTCCCCCGCTTTTCCCAATCTCCAGCGTCCCTACCGCTTAGAAGGCTCAAGCATTCTCGCATCTTCCCCTTTAACCGGCCAGACGTCGGTAGTGCCTAGCGGCCTCGACACAACGATTCCGAGTTTGAATGCCCGAGCGCCACCGATGCGTCTTACCCGTGCGTAGATTCATGCACCACATCGATGCCGGCTTCGCGTCAAATCGGACCCGGATGATCTCGGCCAGCACCTGCAGGTAAGCATTCAGGTCGTCTTTGTCCCATGCGGAAGGATAAAGAAAGACGTAGCGCAAGTGGCCACGCCTGTCTTCGGCGATGAAGTGCGGTAAGCCGGTAATGCGAATTCCCTCGAAATCAATCCCGCCCTCTTGATCTTGTCGCAACAAGCTTCTCTTAAAGCTTCCAATACGTGGAAGAAAAAACTGTGTAAAGGCGTCGAACGCCTTAAGGTTGTCACGTACCGGGTCCTGGCCCCTGCCGGGCCGGATACGCCCCGCATCGGAGGCAAGCTTCGCCACAATGCGCTCTCGGTCTTGCCCACCGCTGGCACATAAGCGCACAACCGCTTCACGCATAGGCTGGTAATACACGTAAGCCCTGTCTCTGTCGGCTTCCATTTCCGCCAGCATCTTTTCCCAGCGTGAGGGCCGGGCATTGACAAGGCGGCTGAACGGATAGACGTGAAGGGTAGTGGGCAGTCGAGTTGGCATAGCACGCTCTCTGGGAACCACGGCTACGGAGAATTATCCGCGGACCAGCTTACTTGGCAAGAAGGATCTTTGTACCGTTTCGGGAACAGTTTTGTACTTGGGGGGCGCTGAGGCAACCTCCTGGCGAATTCTCGCCTCACACGTCGAGAGCTCCAGCGATGCGGGTGCCTTCGGAAGCGACGCCAGGCAGTCGCGAGGGCGAGGAGAGGCCGACCATGAGTTTCCGAATATTCGGCACAGCCGCCCTGCTGTGCGCCGCGTTCGTCGCCACACCTGCGCTGGCGGCCCCGACCGTCACCGTCGATGGCGTCACGATCGACGGCACCGTCTCGACGGTCGATTCGTCGGTCAATGTTTATTACGGCATTCCCTACGCCACGGCGGAGCGCTGGAAGCCGCCGCATGATCCGGCGCCGCTGAGCAATCCCTTCGATGCTTCGGACGTCGATGATGTCGCGGTCTGCCCCCAGCCCATGACCATCTCCGTCCACGGCGTCACCCTGTCGCAGTCCGAGGATTGCCTCTCGCTCAATGTCTTCACCCCGGCCTCCGCGACCCCGACATCGAAATTGCCGGTATTCTTCTGGATCCATGGCGGCGGGTTTGAGAATGGCAGCGGCGCCATCTACGACGCTTCGAACCTCGTCGCCGCGAACAACATCGTCGTCGTCACCATCAACTACCGCCTCGGCGAGCTCGGCTGGCTCGCGCAGCGGGCGGTCCACGCGCGCGTCGGCAACGAATTCCAGAATCCCGGCGATGCCGGCGATTACGGACTGATGGACCAGCAATTCGCGATGCGCTGGGTGAAGCACCATATCGCCCGTTTCGGCGGCGATCCGACGCGGGTGACGATCGGCGGCGAATCCGCCGGCGGCGACAGCGTCCTTCTCAACCTGACCTCGACCACGACCGGTGCGGGCCTGTTCCGCGCCGCCCTCATCGCGAGCGGCGCCTTCCATCTCCACTCTCTCGCGTCGCAGGCCGATTCGGAAGCCCAGTTCGGCGACCCATACGTCGATCAGGTTCTGGGCGACACCGGCGTCGTCGACGGGATCACTTGTTCGAGCCTGACTTCGAGCAGCCCGCGCCATGACGTTCTCACCTGTCTGCGCGGCGCCTCGGTCTCGACTCTGATCAGCGTGGAGGCCGCGCAGTTCCCGATGGCCATCCCACCCAATTACGGCACGCTCGTGGTGCCGCGCTCCCAGAAGAGCGCCTTTGCCAGCGGTGACTTCAACCAGGTGCCGGTCCTGCAAGGCAGCAATCTCAACGAGGGCCGGTATTTCGAGCCGCAGGAGGTCCCGCTCGAAGCGTCCTTGGCGACCATCGTCACCGCCGGCGGACCTGCCAATTACGATCTCTCGCACACCAACGCCTATTGTGGCGGCGTTGCCTGCAGCTATGAGCAGGAGATCAATCTCTATCTCGCAGGGCTCCATGTCCCCGCCTCGGAGAACACGCCGGCCTTCGATGCGAAGCTCGCCACCGTCACCTACCCGCTGACGAATTTCCCGGACATGTATCTTGCTTCCAGCGCGCCCAGCGCGGACGAAGGCTTGGCGCAGATCCAGACTGACTATCAATTCGCTTGCAATGCCTACGACGCGAACCGCGATTTTACGAATTTCGTGACGGTCTATGCCTACGAGTTCAATGATCCGGACGCGCCGCCGTCGACGGTCGAACCGGCCGTCACGGTAAAGCCGAACGATCAGTACGGCTATCCCACCGCGTCGGAACACGCGTCCGACCTGCCGTTCTTATTCACTATCTTCCAGACCGCCGCGCTCAGCGCCGACGAGCTGGCCCTGTCCAAGACCATCCAGAGCTATGTCGGGAATTTCGTGATCAACCTCGATCCGAACGTCGGCACCAGCGTGCCGCCCTGGCCCGTCTTCAACGGTTCGCACGAGGTGCAGGAGCTGGTGGTGCCTCCCTCGACGCCGGCCCCGTTCACGACCTTTGCGGCCGAGCATTTCTGCTCGCTGTGGGCGCCCATCATCTCGGCGGAGTAGCGGCAACAGGCACGTCTCGGCGGCAGCAAGCCTTTGAAATCATCTTTCCACACGAAAAGTCTGGCAGCCTGCTGGCTTTGATCCTTGGCCACAATGTGGGAGACGTAGTCGAGTATGCCCTGATGTTTCTCATGGCCTGGCTGTGGCGCTGACCCGTGATGTCAGTGAAACGATTGTTTTCGGCCAGACAGGAAACATCCTACTCTACTCCGGATTTAGGCTGGCACCGGCACGCGTCGCGATAGTTCCACGGCATCCATTCCGGCGGGCGGGCGGCTAGTTCCTCCAAAGAACCGGCCACCCTCTGCAATGGCTGAGCAAGAAGAAAACTCAAGGTACTCAGACAGAGTGTGGGCCCCGCCATGGACAGAAGGCGGTGACAGACGGGACGACCCCTTGACAGTCCTTCGCCGCTGGCATTGGCCTCGTCCAAATCCGGACGAACCCACGACGGCTCCGACCAGGCACTCCCACATGCGTAGGGTCGTTCCGTCTGCGACCGATTTTTTACAGGCCTTCTGTAAATCGACGCATTTTCTCGACGTAGTCGGGAGGTTTCAAGCCAGCGTTCACCATTGCCGCCGCCCATTTAAGAAGGTTTTCCCTGTTGAGACCGGCGTGCATGTACCCAGCCCACAGTTCCATTTCCTTGGCCGTTGCACCACATTCGTTACTGGAGAGCGCGGTCGCTAACGAAAGGAGAAGAGAGGCGAGGTCTTTAGTTATGACCTCGGTTGGTATTGACCAGTGCGCATCCCCGCAGCAATCCGTGTAGAAGCCAAGCTGCTTCACCGCGTCAAATGCAATTCGCTCTGAGATGCTTTCGCCCAGGAAGCACCTTGCGAACTCTCTTAGCGTCCGTGCCCCTTCTGCGACAAGATCGGGTAAGAGGGCCAAGTAATTTTTCTCTGTATGCCGCCGGTACCGGCTCCACACATCCTTGACGTCAAGATCTGACTGCGCACTTACTAGTTGCCGAAGAATGCTGACCTTCCCGGATTCTTCGAGCGAAAGGACCGCAAGTGATGCAGCGCTGGGATAACGTTCCGCTTCAAACAAAAGTCTTGCATCGGCAGCCAAACGAGAGGCGTTTGCGGCCGCCGCACTCATGCCTTCGGCGACCTGATTCGTCGTTAGGTACCCGCAATATTGCTTCAGAACGTTCTTGCGCATTTCTGCACGCCGAGGCTCTAATTCTCAGCTTGAGCAGATAACGTAACACACGTTGCCGCTTTTGGTGCTCGATCAAAAGCAATGCCGAAATTATCCGTTCATCCGCCGCGTTAGTACCGATAAACACCCTTTGGTCGAGGAATGTAATTGTTTCCGAGCTGGTCAACGCTGTGCGCTCGCCGTTCTGCAGTTGGTCAGAAACCCATAGTTTTGTGGCCAGTCAGAACCGACAAGCCAAGTCCTGGTCAGTGGTCAGTGGCCAGTGGCCAGTGGTCAGCAGCAGCAAACAGGAACAAGCAGCAGCAACGAGTCGCAAGTAACAAGTAGCAGGTTAAAAAGGCAGCAACGAGTCGCAAGTGACAAGTAACAGGTTAGAAGGGCGTTTTGAGGCCGCCCTGCTGCTTATTCCTGTTTGGCGCTGCCGACCACTGGCCACTGACCACTGACCACTGCTGGGACGGGTTTCCCACTCACGCGGCCGCCTCGATGGGTTTCGTGCCCAACACGCGCTTCATCAGAGCATTCAGCACTCAGCACTCAGCCAAAGAAAGAGCAACAAGCCAGAAGGGCAGCTCTTGGCTCTTGGTCGTTGGCTCTTGGCAAAACAGGAACCAGCAACAGACAGGAAAGGCAGCTCTTGGCTCTCGGTCTTCGGCTCTTGGCAAAACAGGCGGAACTGGAAGCACGATATCAATCTGATTTCTTCTGCGCTTCCGCGCCCGACCCTGATGTAATCCGGCGGAGATCGTGGACGCGGCCCGCCATCACTTGGTTCCTTCGCTTGGTTGTTCGGCGCTGAGGAGGGCCTCCGCCTCGTGGCGGAGAACCGGCAATTTGAGTTCGAGTACGTTCCAGACAATCCGATGGTCTATCTCGGCATAACCATGAATGAGGATGTTTCGGAAGGCGATAATCCGTTGATATTCGCTGATTTTCGAAGCCGTAGCTGGATCGGTTCTGGCCAGCTGGGCAAGCGCTTCTCCGACAATCTCCAGCTGGCGCTCCACGGCGGAGCACAGCATCGCATCCGCCGCGTAATTCGCAAAGCTCTTGCCACTGACAAAGCTCAGCGCAGACGCGGCTGCCCGCGCTATGTCGTAAAGGTACTTTTTCGATTCAAGCCGCATAAATCAGGGTTCGGGTGGAGTCAACCGCTTGACGGAAATAAGGGTTCTGAATGGCGGAGGCGACCACCAGATCGACCGGACGCCGAAACAACGCCTGCAAGTCTTCCAGCAGCCCGAAATAGGCATCCGCGTATTGATCGGCGCCAAGTTCCTGGAAAGTTACCAGGAAGTCCAGATCGCTCCCCGCGGGGTCGAAGTCCGGTCCGGTGGCGGAGCCGAACAGCTCGATGCGCGCCACGCGGTGGCGGCGGCAGACCAGCTCCAGTTGCCGGCGCTTTTCTTCAATCAAGCGGTTCATGCGCTTCTCCCCGGTCCAATCTTAGCTCAAGCTCCAGGCGGTGCCGGAGGAAGAGGAAAGCCTGAACTGCGCGATTTCTCAAAAGCAGCCTACCATGCCGGCCGTGCGCGCGGCCAGGGGTTGTCTGCCAGTAACGCAGCAAGGTCCGGACTGGCGCGAAACATTTCAGCAGCAAGCAGGAGAGGCAGCTCTCGGCTCTCGGTCTTCGGCTCTCGGCAAAACAGGAAACACCCAACGCAGAAGCGCAGAATCGCAGAACACACCAGGAGCAACACCCAACGCAGAGGCGCAGAGGCGCAGAGAGCGGCTTCAGCCAGGGAAAGCCACAAAAGGCAGCTCTCGGCTCTTGGTCGTTGGCTCTTGGCAAAACAGGAAACAGAAAGGCAGCTCTCGGCTCTCGGTCTTCGGTTCTCGGCAAAACAGGAAACACCCAACCAGCCCGGGAAAGCGACCGGAGCTGAAGCTCCAAGGGCCTTCAGGCCCCGTGTTCAATCCCCGGGCTGAAGCCCAAAACGTAATGCGTCTTTTCACCGGTCCAGCTAAGCGGGACCAGTGCTTCCACCGGGATACAGCAACTGGATTTTGCCCTAGCCTTTGGGTTCTCGGCTGCTGGCCACTGGCCACTGGCCCCTGACCACTGCTCTTAAATCGAACACTTCTTGTTCCGAGATAGAACATGCGCAACATGGGCTGCAAAACCAGAAGTTTCAACCCCCAGTATCAGTCTTTAATTTCAAAGACATATCCCTGTTTAGGAAATGGGGTCCGGATTATCGAACTGGCATGCATCGTGCACTCCTTCTTTGTTAACTAACGTACGTCGAAGATCTATCTGCGGGAGGTGCTCTGTGTCCACAATTGCGGCCGGACCAAGCGACCGGGAGGAGAAAGCCTTTGCTCCCGCTTACGATCCGGAATTTCTGAAATTGTTATACCGGCGGATGGTGGCGATCCGCCGGTTCGACGAGAAAGCCGGAGAGTTGTTCCTGGCGGGAGAACTGCCCGGTTTCGTCCACCTGTATGTGGGTGAAGAAGCGATTGCCGTGGGAGTATGCGCCAACCTCACGGAAACGGATTACATCACCAGCACCCATCGCGGCCACGGCCATTGCATCGCCAAAGGAGCGCAAATCGACCGCATGATGGCCGAGATTTTCGGCAAGCGGACCGGCTATTGCAAGGGCAAAGGCGGGTCCATGCACATCGCCGACTTTTCCATCGGCATGCTGGGCGCCAACGGCGTAGTCGGCGGCGGCTACAACCTGGCGGTGGGCGCAGCTCTCGCCGCGAAGATGCGAAAGACCGGCCAGGTTGCGGTTTGCTTTTTTGGGGATGGCGCCTCCAATCGTGGAACCTTTCACGAGGCCCTGAATATGGCCGCCGTCTGGAAGCTTCCCGTGGTCTTCGTTAACGAGAACAATCAGTGGGCCTCTACGACCCCCTATCAAACCACCACCGCGGTACGCGATATCGCCGACCGTGCCGCCGGTTATGGTATGCCCGGCACGGTGGTGGATGGCAATAACGTTTTTGCGGTGTATGAAGCGGCAAAAGCTGCCATAGAGCGCGCTCGCCTCGGCGGCGGGCCTGCGCTGATCGAGGCAAAAACTTATCGCATCAAGGGCCATTTCGTGGGTGATCCGGAGATGTACCGCACCAAAGCCGAGGTGCAGGAGCAACTGGCAAAAAACGATCCGCTGAAGAATTTTGTCAAGCAAGTCACAGAAGCTGGATGGCTGCGCCAGGAAGAACTGGAAGCCATCCAGGCGGAAATCGCAGGCGTGATTGCGCAAGCAGTGGACGAGGCACGCCAGGCGCCCTACCCCGAAAGTTCCGAACTGTACGCCGGCCTGTATGCCCAAAGCGAGGTGCGATGATGCGGGAGATCACCTTTTCCGAAGCTACTCTGGAAGCCATGGCCGAGGAAATGACCCGTGACGATCGCGTTTTCCTCATGGGAGAGGACATTGCCCGGCAAGGCGGCATCTTCGGTCAGTTCAAAGGTCTGCCCCAACAATTCGGGCTCGAGCGGATCAGGGATACCCCGATTTCCGAAACGGCTATTATAGGCGCTGGCGTGGGCGCCGCTCTGGCGGGGATGCGGCCGGTGGTGGACATGCACTTTGTCGATTTCATCACCATTGCCATGGATGAAGTGGTCAATCAGATGGCCAAGATCCGCTATATGTTCGGCGGGCAGTGCACCGTGCCGATTGTGCTGCGCGCTCCGGACGGCATGGTTCGCTCCGCGGCGGCCCAACACTCGCAATCGTTGGAAGCCTGGTTTCTCCATGTTCCCGGCTTGCAAGTGGTCATCCCTTCCAATCCGGCAGATGCCAAGGGGTTGCTGAAGTCCGCCATTCGCAGCGATAATCCCGTCCTGTACTTCGAGCACAAAGTCCTGTTCAAAATGAAAGGGCCGGTTCCCGAGGGCGATCACCTGGTCCCCATCGGGAAGGCCAAGATCAGCCGCAGCGGCAAGGACGTCACCATCGTTTCTTATTCGCTCATGATGCAGGTGGCGCTGGAAGCTGCCGAGGAACTGGCGAAGCAGGGGATCGAGGCGGAGGTGATTGACCTGCGCACCATTTCCCCGCTCGATGAGGAGACGATTTTTTCTTCCGTAAGGAAGACGAAACGCCTGGTCATCGTCCACGAAGCGGTGAAAACCGGCGGCGTGGGAGCGGAGATTGCTGCGCGAGTGGCGGAGGAGATGATCGACTATCTCGATGCGCCCATCCGGCGGCTGGGCGCTCCCTTCGTTCCCATTCCGTTCAGTCCGGCTCTGGAGAAACTGGTTAAGATCAGTGCGGCAGACGTGGTTCGAACCGTTCGGGAAATCTGCTGCTGATGCGAGGCCCCCATTGTTGACCAATAAGGTTGCCCTGGTAACCGGCTCGGGCCGAGGCATTGGCCGCGCCATCGCAGTGGCGCTGGCTAAAGAGGGCGCCAAGGTCGTCATCAGCGATCTTGACGGGGACAGCGCCGCCCGGGTGGGCGACGAAATTTCCGCCCTGGGACGCGAGGCGCTGGCGGTTCAGACCAATGTTGCCGAGGAGGCGCAGGTTCAGGAGATGATACGCCGCTGCCTGGACCGCTTTGGCCGCATTGACATCCTGGTCAACAATGCCGGAATCGTGAGCACCGGCCCAGTTACGGAGCTTAGCGTCGAGACCTGGGACCGGGTGATGGCCGTGAACCTGAGGGGCTGTTTTCTTTGCTGCCGGGCGGTATTACCTCTCATGATGGCCCAGCGTAGCGGTAAAATCGTCAACATCGCTTCGGTGGCAGGCAAACGGGGAGGCGGGCTGTTGGGAAACTCCTGCTATGCCGCGTCCAAGGGCGGAGTGATTGCGTTCACCAAGGGAATCGCTCGGGAAGCCGCTCCTTACAACATCAATGTGAACGCTGTCTCTCCCGCCCTCACCGACACGGAAATGACCAGCGGGCTGACCGGGAAGCAGCGGGAATCCATTTTGCAGTCCATGCCTTTAGGACGCGCCGGCAAACCTGAAGATATTGCCGCCGCAGTTTGTTTCCTGGCCTCCGATGCGGCCGCTTTCATTACCGGCGAAATTATGGATGTCGATGGTGGTCTGATGATGGACTAGCAGAAAAATTAGGAATTGGGATTTCGGATTGGGGATTTTTGAAAATCCTAAATCGAAATTCCTAAATCCCAAATTCTTTTGGGGGTGGGGGATGGATACTTCAGCCGTTGCCGCCAGCGCCAAGCGCAAAGCCTACCTGAATATCGTGTTGCCGTTGTTTATCACCTCGGTCATCGCTTACATCGATCGGGTGAACATCGGATACGCCGCCCTGACCATGAACAAGGATCTGGGCTTCACCGCCCAGATGTTTGGCATGGGCGCGGGCATTTTTTTTGCCGGTTATTTCCTGTTCGAAGTGCCCGGAGCCCTCATCGCGGAAAAATACAGTCCGCGTATCTGGCTGGCGCGGATCATGATCACCTGGGGCGCAATCTCCGGGCTCATGGCCTTCATGCACGTGGCTTGGCAGTTCTATCTCATCCGCTTCCTGCTGGGCGCCGCGGAAGCCAGCCTTTACCCGGTTATCTACGCTACCTGCATTCCGCGCTTTTTCGGGGCCAAAGACCGGGCGCGAGCGATTGCCTTGCTGCTGACTTCGCTGCAGGTCTCCGCCATCATTGGCGGCCCACTGGCTGGCTGGGTGCTGGGTATCCCCCTGTACGGCTTCAAAGGCTGGCAAGTGCTGTTCCTCATCGAGGCCGTACCGGCCATTATCTTCGGCTTCATTATTGTCTTCTGGATGGCCGATCACCCGCGGAGCGCCCGGTGGCTGACCGAGGAGGAAAAGCAGTTTCTAACCGAGCAGTTCGAGAGAGAGGTGGCTGCCAAAGGCGCAGTCAAGCGCTACTCGGTATTGCAGGCGCTGGCCGATCGCGAGGTTTTAAAACTCGCCCTGATTTACTTCCTGTATATCACCGGTTTCTGGGGATTCAACTATTGGATGCCCACCGTCTTGAAGAGCATGTCGGGCTGGTCGAATTTTGCCATCGGCGGATTGCTGGCCATCCCTATGCTCATTTCTCTGCTGGCGTCCGCCTACAACGGCCACCATTCCTCCAAGCACAATGAGAAGCGCTGGCACGGCGCCATCCCCCTGTTTATCGGAGCCATCGGCTTGGGCGTCGGGGTGTTCATGCACAATCCGGTAATCGCCTTCTTTTTTGTGATTCTGGCGAATATCGGCACCTACGCCCCCATGGCGGTGTGGTGGTCGTATCCGACGACCTTCCTCTCCGGGGCAGCCGCGGCGGGCGCTATTGGCATGATTAACTCGTGCGGCAACCTGGGCGGATTTGTCGGCCCGTACCTGACGGGGTGGATCAAGACCGCGACCGGCTCTTTTGCCGGCGCCTACGTTTACCTGGCCTGTTCGCTCACCGCGGCCGGACTGCTGATTCTTACGCTTCGAAAGCAAGTCCCTACAGACGCGGTAGAGTCCAAGACCGCCCGCGCCGAAGCCGGAACTGCCAAGACGGTCCCGATCCAGCGGTAGGAGAGGCAGGACGGCGTCATGGAAACCATGCTGGCGGTGATCAAGGAGACCGCGTCGTCGGGAGCCGAGTGGAGGGAGATAGGAGTCCCCGAACCAGGCCCCCAGCAGGTCTTGGTTCGGATTCGGTCGGCAGCGCTTTGCGGTACCGACCTCCACATTTACGAGTGGAATCAATGGGCGCAAAGCGCCGGGATCAAAATCCCGTTCATCATGGGCCACGAATTTTGTGGAGAAGTGGTGGCGGTTGGCGATCGGGTGCAGAACCTGGCCGAGGGAGATAAGGTTGCCGGCGAAACCCATTATCCCTGTGGCTCCTGCAAACAATGCCTGAATGGCGAGCAGCACATCTGCCATCACTTGCGGCTTTTCGGCGTGCACATGAACGGCTGCTTTGCCGGCTATGCCTGTCTGCCCGCCATCTGCGCGCGCAAGCTCCCCTCAGCCATTCCTTATGATTTGGGCGCCGTCATGGAACCCTTGGGGACCGCCTTTCGCGCCGCGCAGGAGGTGAATGCCGGTGGCGCTTACGTAGCCGTCATAGGTTGCGGGCCGATCGGCATCTTCGCGATTGCTTGCGCGGTGGCAATGGGCGCGGCGAAAGTCATTGCCCTGGATGTGGCTGACAACCGGCTCGATCTTGCCCGGCGGATGGGCGCCGGCCTCACCTTGAATCCAGCTCGGCAGCCGGTCATCGAGGCCATCCTGGACACCACCGGCGCTTATGGGGTCGATGCCATTATCGAAGCCTCGGGCAACAGCCAGGCCGTCTGTCAGGCATTTCGCTTTTTAAGAAAAGGCGGACGCGTAGCCTTGATTGGCCTTCCGGGGGATCCGGTTTCCCTCGATCTTGGCAAAGACATCGTTTTCAAAGAAGCGAAGGTCGTTGGCATCCATGGCCGCAAGATGTTTGCCACCTGGACGGCCATGGAAAATATGTTGGCCACTGGCAAGCTGGCGGTGCAACCCGCGGTGACTCATGTTCTGCCCTTGGCGCGCTGGCGCGAAGGCATCGAGTTAGCCAGAACCGGCCAGGCTTGCAAAGTTGTCTACCATCCCCAAGAGTGAGTTTCCTATGGCCGTTGAATTTACGATGCCGCAGTTGGGCCTGACCATGACGGAAGGCACAGTAAGCAAGTGGCTGAAGAAGGTCGGCGATTCGATCGTGCCGGGCGATCTGCTGGTGGAAGTCTCGACCGACAAGATTACCAATGAAATCGAGGCCACGGCGACCGGCACGCTGCTGAAGATTCTGGTGGCGGAGGGAGGTACGGCTCCGGTTAAGGCGCCGCTGGCTCTGATCGGAAATGCCGGTGAAAACGTTGAAATCCCGCTGGGCGACATGGATGAGAACGCCACCGAACCCGGCAACCCAACCGACCCGGGCCTGCTAAGAGACACGGACGGGTGGATCAAGGCATCTCCGCTGGCCAGGAAACTCGCGCGGCAGCGGGGAATCGATTTGGCCGGGGTAAAGGGCACCGGTCCGGACCAGCGCGTCCTGGAGCGGGACGTGCTCGCTTTTGCCGCCCGTCCGGCGCCCGTGCCGAAAGCCAGCCCTCTGGCCAAAAAAATCGCCGCCGAACATGGCGTCGACCTGGCCGCTCTGGATCAGGGCCGACGCATCATGAAAGCCGACGTTCTCGCCTCGTTGCCGCAGTCCGGCATGACTGGAGATTTAGCCTCTTCCGCGTCCCCCGGCAGCCCGCTCAGCCCCATGCGCAAAGTGATCGCTGAGCGGATGAGCCTGAGCTGGCAGACGGCGCCGCACGTCCATCTCACGATGGAAACGGATATGTCCGAGGCGGTACGGCTAAAGCAAAAACTCTCCGCTATCCTCAAAGTTTCCTTTACCGACATCATCGTCAAATGCGCCGCGCAAAGCTTGACCGAATTCCCTATGGTCAATAATCGTCTAAAAGACGGCCAGGTGGTGGAAAACGCGGCGATCAACCTAGGCATCGCCGTTGGATTGGATAACGGCCTGATCGTTCCCGTAATCAAAAATGCCGATCGGAAATCTTTGCGCGAATTGAGCACAGAACGGATCGCCTTGGCCGCCAAGGCGCGCGAGAACAGGTTATTGCCGGACGACTATGCCGGCGGCACATTTACCGTTACCAACCTGGGCATGTACGGCGTCGACCATTTCACCCCAATCATCAACCCGCCCGAAAGCGCCATCCTTGCGGTGTGCCGGGTGGTGGACCGCCCAGTGGTGATCGATGCGGCAGTGACCGTCCGCCCGATGATGAATCTGTGCCTGGCATTTGACCACCGGCTGATCGATGGCGTGCTGGCCGCGAGATTCATGTCCCGGCTGCGCCAATATGTGGAACAACCAATGTTGTTGCTGTGAGGAAGCAATCGGCAATCAGCCGCCCCGCAGCTCGACCCAACACCCAGCGCAGAGACGCAGAGCCGCAGAGAAGATATTGGGAATTTGGATTTAGGTTTCAAAAATCCTCGCCCGCCCGAATGTGAGGACGTGGCTAAATCCCAAATCCAGATTCCCAATCCGAAATGTTCTCTGTGTCTCTGCGTCTCTGCGCTGGGTGTTGGGTCGGCCGATTGTTCCTACACCAGCGTCTTCCCTCTCGTCTTCGGGCCAAAAATGCCGACGATGATCGCCACCGCTACCCATGTGGCTGCGATATAGATGAACACGCTTTCATAGCCGTAGTGCGTGAACAGGAAAGCCACTATCAGCGGCCCAAACGCATTCGCCAGCCGGCCAATGCCGTAACCCAATCCTGATCCGGAATTGCGGATCTTAGTCGGATAACATTCCGGCGTATAGGCATACAGCAGCGGCGCAAAGGTTTGGATAAACATCGACACCGAGAAACCGAAAATAATAATGGTCAGCGTCTTGAAGGTGGTCCCATACATCAGCCCGCAGAACGCAATCACCAGGCTGACCACGGTGATCGACCACTTGCGCTCCCAGCGATCGGAAATCAGGGCGGCAATAATGGCGCCCAAAGGCGCCCCGAAATGGATGGTTGCCGTCCAGGCCAGGGACTTCACCAGCGAGAAGCCATGGGCTACCAGCAGCGTGGGGACCCAAGCCATGAAACCGTAAAACCCGAGCGTCTGGAAAATCCAAGCCAGAATCAGCAAAAAGGTACGTGACCGCACGTCGGGGGCGAACAGTTCCGCATAGTTGCCGCGGCGCGGCGGAGCCGGCGGGATATCCGGCACGGGCGGCAAAGGCCCCGCTTCCGCTTGCAGGCGCGCTTCAATCCGGTCGAGCACGGCGTCGGCTTCCGCCAGCCGTCCCCGGTTTTCGTACCAGCGGGGCGACTCCTCCAGCATCGGGGTGAAGAAGACGAAGAACAGTCCGAGGGAGCCCCATATGAACACCAGGCGCCAGCCATAGCTGGCGGCGGGAATCAAATATTCCGCGACATGGGCGGTGATCGGAATGCCCAGCAGGCCGATGGTCATCACCCAGCCCTGGTAGGAACCCCGGCGTTTGGCCGGAAACATCTCGCTGATGTACGTAATGCCGATCACCGTCATGGCCGACAGCCCCATGCCGGTGAGCAAGCGGGTGATAAACAATCCCGCCGTGTTCCACACAAAGGCATTGAGCAGCGAGAAGCCGGAGTACCAGATCGTGGTAATAATCAGGGCTTTCTTCCGGCCAATTTGATCGGAAAACCAGCCGCCGCTAGTCGCGCCCACAAACATTCCGATAAAGGCGGCCGAGGTGATAAACCCGATGGTAGGAATCGACAGTTTCCAGGCGATGCGGATAGCCGGGGCGGCAAAGGCAAAGGTGTTCAGGTCGCCCAGTTCGAAAAAGAAGATGTAGGCCAAAAGCCACATGATTCTCCGGTGGAACGAACCGATGGGAAGGCGGTCCAAACGAGCCGCCGCCGTGTGGCGTCCTACCGGCGTCGAGCCGATTTCAGTTGTGCTCATATGCGCGTTCCTCGATGTGCGGCGGGGACCACCAACCCCGCGCTCTGAAATTGTGCGCCCTCTGGAACGCACCCATAATCACGCTGCCCGTGGCGCAGGTTTAGGCAATGGGTTCGGGAGCATTCCACGGAATAGGTACGTACTAAAACACCGCCCCCCAGGGGTGTCAAGGTGTTTCTGGCTCCCGTGGTTCACAGCCCGCCGCGGTTAGAACGCAAGAACAAAATTCCGCGGGGCAGAACGGGAACCGAGGAAACTGGTGAGCGCCCCCGCGTATTACCCTCGTGGCTTTGTGACGTATGATTGCTACTGGATATGGATGGTTTTCTCGCGCTGCTATCGACGTATGGCTATGCGGTCCTGGTCTTGGTGCTCTTCTTGGGAGCTTCCGGAGTGCCGCTGCCGGTGGCCGTCTCGCTGATTGCGGCGGGGGCGGCAAGCGCACGCCATATTTTGCAGCCGGGGCTCGCCTTCACGTTCGCTCTTTCGGCTTTGTTGCTGGGGGACACCGCCCTGTACCTGCTGGGACGTTCCACCGGCTGGTGGCTGTTGGGAATCCTCTGCCGGCTGGCCACCAATCCAGAGGCTTGCATACTGCATTCTGCCCAAGCCTTCTACCGTCGCGGGCGAATAACGCTTGTGCTGGCAAAGTTTCTTCCCGGGGTAGGAGTTCTGGCGCCTCCGCTAGCGGGCAGCATGAAAATGGGGTTGCGGCAGTTTCTGTCGCTGGATCTGCTCGCGGTAAGCCTCTACATCACCGCCTACGGAGGGGTGGGGTATCTATCCGCCGATCTGCTTGCTGCCGCGATGCGCAGGTTACATGCGTTGGAGCTGGGGCTAAAGGGCCTGCTCATCCTGGGCGTCATTGCCTATCTGCTGTATCGGGCCCGTTTGTTCTGGAAGCAATCCCGTCTCTCCGTACCGCGGGTCGAGGTGCAGGAGCTCGCGCGCATTATTGAAGCGGCCAAACCAAGACAGGTACCTATTCGGGACGTGCGCAGCCATGGCTACTATGATCCGGGAGCGGTCCGCATCAAGGGTTCCCGCCGCGTCGAACCGAACAATCTGCTGGCCAGCCTGCAGGACTTGCCCCGGGGTCAGGTGATCTACCTCTATTGCACTTGAGTGCGGGAAGCAACCAGCGCCCGGGTGGCGCACATGATGCGGGAGAATGGTATTGACGCCCAGGTGATCACCGGCGGGCTGCGCGCCTGGATGCAGGCGGGCTATGCGGTCGAGTCGGTTCCGGCGGACGACCTGATTCTGCTGCCCACCTTTGGCTGAGTACACCGGTAGCCTGATATGAAAGAAGCCCCGACGAAAGCTCGATACGCCGCAATTTTATTCGACCTGCTTTCCGGTCTGCTGGACTCCTGGACGCTGTGGGACAGCATTGCCCGATCGCGAGATGCCGGACGCAATTGGCGCAACGCCTACTTGCGGAGAACCTACGCGACCGGAGCGTACCGGGCATATGAGACGCTGGTAGAAGAAGCCGCGCTGGAGGCCGAACTGCCCGGCTCCTACGCCAAACAGTTGGCGGACCGTTATGACGAACTGCGTCCCTGGCCGGAAGTGGGAGAAGTTCTCGGCAAACTGCATTCGTACTTACCGCTCGGCGTGGTCACGAACTGTTCGAACCGATTAGCAGCCAAGGCGGTGACGGCGACGGGCATCGATTTTCGCGTGGTGATCACGGCTGAAGACGCCGGGTTCTACAAGCCCGATCCTCGGCCTTACCAGCAGGCGCTGGATAAGCTGGGCGTGAGCGCGCCTCGCTGCCTGTTTGTTGCCGGATCCGCCTACGATCTGTTCGGCACCGGCAAACTCGGACTGCCGACGTACTGGCACAATCGGGTTGGGATGGCGGCGCCGGCAGGCGCTCCCGAGCCGCTCGCCCACCATCAGACTTTGTTCCCCCTGCTACCCCTGGTGCTCGGATGACAGAGTTCCCAGTTCCCGGTTCTCAGTTCTCCTGCCTCTGTATTGAGAAGTAGTCTCGAAAATAAGAATCGGATTCATCAACAGCCTGCCAGAGCGCAACACCTTAAGAATTGTCATTCCGAGCACCCGACCCGCGTTGCGGGTTGAAACGGGAATGACACGGCGGCTGAATTCAATAGAATCAGCAATACTCTCCGCCGTGTCGTTAGGAGTCCCGCGCCCGCCATGATCCGGACAGTTGCCATAACGCCAGGGCGCGGGGCGAGGAACCCATGCATTGGGGCCCGATGTACAGGTGCGATTCGTGCATCAAGAAGGAATCCGAGGCGCGCCCTTCAAGCTGGCGGGACGCATGCGTTGCAGGCAGGCGCCCTACACCTCTTCGGGTTTGGCTGATTGCTGAATGCTGAGTGCTGACTGCTACGTGCAACACCTGTCAGCTTCTGAGAACCGAGAACCGAGAACTGAGAACTTCCAGCGTTTGGCTTTCGAAAACGCCTACTTCCTATCCACCCGCAGCTTCTTAAACTCCTGCACGAGCTGCACGATCGACCCTTCCACCGGCAAGCGCTCGAAGCTGGAGGCTCCAACAAAGCCTTGCGCGTCGGTGTGCCGCAAAGCATAGGCAACTTCCTCCGGCCCCTCGAAGGGCCCTCCGTGCGTCAGGGCGAGCACCTTCGGATTCACCGCCCGCGCCGCCGCAATCATGTCCTGCGTAGCCTTGACGGCATCGTCAATGGAGAGGGCGTGGCCTGCCCCAATCGTGCCTCCAGTCGTCAGCCCGACATGCGGAACAATCAGGTCTACGCCGGCTTCCGCCATTTGCCGGCTCTCTTCGGGAGTACGCACATAGCAAGTGGTATAAAGATCGAGCTCGCGCGCCGCGGCAATCATCTCCAGCTCGCGCGCAAAACCCAGGCCGACCGATTCCAGATCGCGCCGGATGCCGCCGTCAAAGCGGATGATCGTGGGATAGTTGATAACGCCGGAGAATCCAACCTCCCGCAACTGCTCGAGGAAACGCCGCATATCGCGCGTGGGGTCGGTTCCGCAAACGCCGGCCAGCACCGGAGTATGCTTCACCGCGGGAAATACGTGTCTTTCGCCGAGCTCGAGCACAATGTCGTTGGCATTGCCATAGGGCATCAGGCCGGCAATGGAGGGCAGGCCATCCATGCGGAACTTGCCACTGTTGTAAATAACGATCAGATCGATGCCGCCAAGTTCGGCGCATTTGGCCGAAAGTCCGTTACCGGCGCCGGCCATCATGATGGCTTTGCCTTCCGCCAGTGTCGCTTGCAACCGCGTCGCCACTTCGCTGCGTGTGTACCGTTTCACCATAGCTTTCTCCTGATTGCCGACAATGTGGTCAGGCGGTCTGCCCTGCCTGGACCGCCGGGGAACGAAACCGGCGGATCAACTGCGCCACCGCCGTCTCTGCACAAACCGGATCGTTGATACCGGCCTCCAGCCGCACGACGTCGCCCCGATCGCCCAGCGCCTCCACTGCTGCATCCATGAATGCCTGGTCGGCCTGGGGATCGTGGAAAACTCCTCCCTCTTTGTCATATTCGGAAAAACCGCGCAGAGGAAGAATGAGCAACGGCCGCGGGTTTGCCTTGGCCAGCTTCTCCCCTACCCAGCGGCCCAAGATGGCATTTTCTTCCACCGTGGTCCGCATCAGCGTCGTGTAGGGGCTGTGACGGTAGAATTTTCGTCCGGCATACCGGGCAGGAACGGTTTCGGGAGTGGTGAAGTTGACCATGTCCATCGCGCCCGGCAGCACCACCTGCGGAATACCATGCGCTCCCGCGGCCTCCAGCCGGTGCGGCCCAGCGCTGAGCAGCCCCCCGCACAACTCGTCCGGCAACTCGGTCGTGGTCAGATCCAGCACGGCATCGATCATTCCTTCCCCAATCAACTCTTCCATGGCACGTCCGCCAGTGCCGTTGGCGTGAAACACCAGCGGGTCGAAACCGGCCTCGCTGAGCAAGGCATAACAACGCATGACCGCAGTAGTGGTAACTCCGAAAGCGGTGATTGCCACGGTGGGACGCTCGCCGGCTTGGCGCAGGTTCCCCCCGGTAGCGCCCGACTCCGCCATGCCGCAGACCGCGGCCGCCGCATTGGCCAGTACGCTGCGAAGAATGGGATTCATGCCCATGACGTCGGTAATGGTGCTGAACATGACAATGTCGCGGGTGCCGACATAGGCGGGCCCCTTGTTGCTGGCGGCCATGGTGGAGACCATCACCTTCGGCACTCCCATGGGAAGCGCACGCATGGCCGCGCTCGCCACCGAAGTTCCGCCTCCGCCGCCCAAGCCAATTACCGCATCTAGACGGCCTTCCCGCTGCAGCTTCGTCACAATCCGCGTCAGGCCTTCGGTCATCACCTGCAGCGCGTTGCCGCGGTCGTGAGCCGCTACCAGGCTTCCCAGTTCACTCCCGCCCGCCCGAGCAATCTCTTCCCGCGAAAAAGTAGCGGCCAGTGCCGGCACACCAAGCACGCCGACGTCGAGCAAAACAGCTTCGTGCCCTCGCTCTTCGATGAAGGTCTTGATAAAGCTTGCGTGTTCGCCCTTGGTGTCCAGGGTACATACCACAGCGATTCGTTTGCGCGGTTTCATGACTTCCGTTGCCCGTTTCCCGTTTCCCGTCTCCCGTTTCCCGTGGCCGTTTCGGAACACCACCACCGCTACAATAATCGGCGCGCTTAGTTGACTTCTTACTTAATTGTGAGCCGTTACCCGTTTTCCGCTACCTGTTCCCCGATTCGGAACGGCGACAGGAAATCGGAGTCGGGAAACGGGCAACGGGTAACGGGAAACGGATAACGTTATTCAGCGGTAAAGTCGCGTCCTCTGGGTTCCGGACCGAGGAACACCACCACCGCCACAATAATCAGTGCGATTACCGTACCCAGTGCGATCGATTGGCCGAGGGTGAAACCGGCTTTTTGCACCAGCAGGGTTTGTACAGTTGGACCGAAGGAGCCAACGGCAGCACCGACGCTAAACGAGGTTCCAGGGCCGACACCACGCACGCTGGTGGGAAATCGCTCGGCCAGGTATGCCGGAATGACGCCCCAGAAACCCACCGCAAAGAAACCCTCCAGGGTTCCGCCCAGCATGACCAGGTAATAGCTGTGCGTCAGGCTATACAGCGGAATTAACAGCGCGCCCATAAGCGCAAAAATTGACAGCGCGACGCGGCGCCCCGTTTTCTCCGACAGGGCTCCGGCAGACCAGTAGCCAACCAGACTGCCCAGGTTCAGCAAAATCAGAAACTGCGTCCGCTGCCCAATCGTCAGGTGCAGCTCCCGGATCAGGTAGGTGGGCCACAACGGCGCCAGACAAAATTGCGAGAGCATGGCGCCAATCATCACCAGGAAGGCATGCAGGCTGGTGCCCAACATATCCGGCTTCAACAGCCGCACCACCGAAATGCCGGTCTCTTTCTTACCCGCTTGTTGCAGCGCCTGCCGCCGCGCTTCGAAAACGGGCGATTCTTTTACCCCGGAACGGATATAGAGGAGCAGAAGCGCGGGCAGGAAACCGACCAGAAACAAGGCCCGCCAACCCCAGATTGGGAAAATAAAGAAATAGGTAACAGTAGCCAGGAAATAGCCGCAAGGATAGCCGCCTTGGAGAAGGCCGGAGGCGACGCCGCGCGAGCGCTGCGGCCAGCTTTCCATCGCAAGCGGCGTCCCCGCCGCCCATTCTCCGCCCATTCCCAGTCCAAAGCACAAGCGGAGAATGAAGAACCATTTGAAGCTGGGCGCCAGGCCGCTCAAAGCGGAAAACACGGAGAACGTCAAAATGGAAATCATCAGGGGGAGCTTGCGCCCCACGCGATCGCCCCAGGTTCCGAAGATGACGCCGCCGAATAGCCGGCAGATCAGCGTACCGGTAATGACCGTGCCCATGGCAATCAGTGAGACCCCGAAGGTCTTGCTGATTTCACCCAGTACCAGGACCAGGAGGAAATAGTCGAACACATCCAGACACCAACCGGCCCAGGTGGCGATCAGCGTCTTCCACTGGTCCCGTGTTGGCTCTTTCCACCACGGCAAGAGTGTTTCCGGAGCGGCGCCTCGGCTCGCCATAGGATTTCTCCTTGATTATCATGAATTGGGATTCAGAGAACCGAATATATCATGCAGCCAAGACGCAGGAGCAAGTGATGCCGGATGGTGATTTGGTCCGCAAACAATTCGGCGCCCACGCCGCCGCCTACGTGACCAGCACGGTGCATGCCCAAGGGGAAAGCCTGGCGCGCCTGGTTGAGCTTACCAATCCCCAGCCGGCCTGGCTGGTTCTCGACGTCTCGACCGGGGCGGGGCATACGGCGTTGGCCTTTGCCTCCCGTGTGGCGCGCGTCATCGCCACCGACCTTACGCCGGAAATGCTCCAGGCGGCGGGCAAGCTGGCGCAGGAGCGACAGGTGGCGAATGTCGAGTTCCGCCTGGCCGATGCGCAGCGTTTGCCCTTCGACGGCAACTATTTCAATCTGGTCACCAACCGCATTGCCTTACACCACTATTCCGATATGCGCGCCGCCATCCGGGAAATGGCGCGGGTGTGTCGGCCGGGCGGCCTGGTCGCGCTCGTCGACAACATCGTTCCACCCGAGGAAAGCACGGCGGCATTGATCAACCGGTTTGAAACGCTGCGCGATCCGTCGCACCACTGGGCCTATTCCCTGCCGCAACTGGAGGCCGCCTTTGTGGAGGCACAGTTGACCGTAACCCATTCCACGACCCTGACGAAACAGATGGAATTCGAGCCCTGGGTGCGCCGCATGGGCGCGAACGAGGCCACCAAGGCCGAGCTGCGGAAGATGCTGCTGGAGGCGCCTGAAGACGCGCGCACATATTGGGCGCCGCAGACCGCGGAGAATAAATTGTTCTTCACGATAGCGGAAGGAATCCTGGTCGGGCGGAAGGAATAGGAGCGACAAGCCTCAAGCCACAAGCGGCAAGCAAACCAGCGGGCGGGTGGCTTGTCGGAAAAAGGTAGCGCCGGTCCCGCCAAGCGGGACCGGCTGTGGCGCTGGCCTTCAGGCCTAATGTTGCTGACTTTTGCCGATCACAAGTGGATTTGGTCGTGCAACACGTGTCAGGGCACGACTTTAGTCGTGCCGTAACGCGTTGAAAATACGTTGGGCTTTAGCCCCTGAGGGTCGAAAATAGCCCCTCAATGTGTTGCACAACCAAATCCACTGTGATTGGCAAAAGTAAGCCACATTAGGCTTTCAAGCCCGCGCTACGTAAGCGAAGGGTTTTGCAACGCTACGGCCAGCGGCTAACTACGCGTTCCCGCTTGCTTCTTGCTTGACGCTTGTTGCTTGTTGCTTGTTGCTGGCAGCTGTTTTCCCCCGCTCCCGATGGCCACGTGCGCCAGCCGATTCAACCCATCGACATAGGCTTTGGCGCTGGCCTCAATCACGTCGGTGGAAGCCCCACGGCCGACGCTTCTCTGCCCTCCCTGTTCCAGTTGCACGGTCACTTCTCCCATTGCCTCCGTACCGCTGGTAACGGCGCGAATATCGTAACGCATGAGTTTAGCCGAGCTCCGGGTCAGCGCGGAGATGGCTTTGTAAACAGCATCCACCGGGCCGTCGCCAATGGCCGCGCCTTCCTTGATTTCTCCGCGTATGCCCAGGCGCACGGTGGCGGTGGGAATAGCGGCGGTGCCGCTGTAGATATGCATGTATTCAAGGCGGAAGTCTTCGGGCACGGGATGAAGCTCGTCGTAAACGATGGCCATCAAGTCCTCGTCGAAAACTTCCTGCTTCTTGTCGGCTACGAGCAAAAAGCGCTGATACGTGGCATCCAGTTCCTGGGGGGAAAGGGTATAGCCCAACCTCTCCAGCCGGCTGCGCAGGCCGGCACGCCCGGTGCGCGCCGTCAGCACCACCCGGCTTTCCGCAAATCCCACGTCTTCCGGGCGGATGATTTCGTAAGTCTGCCGGTCTTTCAGAAACCCATCGACGTGAATCCCGGAGCTGTGGGAAAAGGCATTGGCCCCGACTACAGCCTTGTTAGGCGGAACCGAAATCCCCAGCATCTCCGAGACCAGGCGGCTGGTGCGGTAGAATTCGCGCGGCTCGATCCCGGTGCTCAACCCGAAATAGTCGCCCCGGGTACGAATGGCCATCACGATTTCTTCCAACGCGGCATTGCCCGCGCGCTCCCCGACTCCATTAATGGTGCCTTCCACCTGCCGCGCTCCATTGCAGATACCGGCGAGTGAATTGGCTACCGCTAAACCCAGATCGTCGTGACAATGCACGCTGATGGTAGCCCGGTCGATATTGCTGACGTTCTCGCGAATCTGTCGGATCAGCGCCCCAAAACGTTCGGGTACGGTGTAGCCGGTCGTATCCGGGATATTGACCACGGTGGCGCCGGCATCAATTGCGGCATAAAGCATTTCCAGCAGGTAGGCCGGATCGGCCCGACCGGCGTCTTCGGCGTAGAACTGCACGTCGTCGGCATAGTTTCGCGCCCGCTTGACGGAGTCGACCGCCATGCGGATCATCTTGATCTTCTTCTCGCCCAGGGTCTTACCGTACCGGTCGTCCCGAAACTTGCCCATGATATGAATGTCGGAAACCCCAATGCCCGTGTGGATACGCGGGCGTTTGGCCCGCGCCAGGGCTTTGCCGCAGGCTTCGATATCTCCCGGCACGGCCCGCGACAGGGCACAGATTGCCGGTCCCTCGATTTCCTGGCCAATCCGCTTGACCGACTCGAAATCCTCGGGCGAGGAGGCGGGATAGCCGGCCTCAATAATGTCAACCTTCAGCCGGGCCAACTGCCGGGCCAGGGTTAATTTTTCTCTTCTTCCGAGCCGGGTCCCGGCCGCTTGTTCTCCGTCTCGTAACGTAGTGTCAAATACAGCCACTTTCTTGGACAAACTTTTCATCGCCAACCTTTCCCCAGGATTTCAGGGCATGCATAAACTATACATCGCCGGAAAGGGCTTAAAATCAGGCAGATCAGAATAGCTTCAATCGAAATTTTCGATGCTTTCGCCAGCTCACACGGCCACCCAGGCAGCAACAAAGCAACCTCGACGAAATACCAGCGCATCACCCTAGCCGTCCAAGCCCTAGAGCCAAAAGGGTGGATAAGCACTGTGGTGCGGATGAAGCCGTGGAGACCGATACAACCGCCTGCGCCCGGTGAACGGTAAGAGGCCCCCCAATGAGATTGCTAAGCCTGCGACTTGCTCCTGTACTGATTCTGCTTTGCCTTTTGACCCCGGCCTTTGCGGCGCCAGCGCCATCGGAAATCCGAATTGGCGCCTTATACGCCTCGTCGGGGACCTTTGCGGCCATTTCCATGCCTGTGCATGACGGGCTGGCGCTCTGGATCGATCAAAAGAACGCGGAGGGCGGAGTCTTTGTCAAACCCTACAACAAGAAAATCCCTCTGAAACTGATCTCCTATGACGATCAGAGTTCCACCGCGACGGCCGCAACTCTTTACAACCAGCTCATCACCCGCGACCGGGTAGACATTCTGGTCGCTGACTCCGGCTCCGTGCTTACCTCTATCGGGCTGCCCATCGCGCGCGACCATAAAATGTTGCTGATAGATCCGACGGGAAGCGGCGCCGCCTTCTTCACCAAGGACAATCCCTACATCGTGCTGGTTTGCGTCCCGGTCTCCAGTATATGGCCGAAATATGCTGCGGAATTCCTCAATACGGATGGCTATCAGCTGGGTATCCGAAAGGCGGCAATCCTGTATGAAACTAACGACTTCACGGGCACTCAGGCTACCGCGGTGCGGAACTTCCTGAAACAGGCGGGCAAGATCCAGATCGTGTACGACAACGGCGTGCCCACCAATACCTCCAACTACACAGTTCTGCTGCAAAACATCCGGGCCGCCAACCCCGATGCGGTGCTTCATTTGGGTTTCCCCAATAACGACATTGCCTTCTTCCGTAATGTTCAGGACAGCGGAATCAAGTTCAAATGGCTCTTCGGCATCTATCCCGGCTTGGAAACGGAGCTGCTGGAAAAGAATGTGGGCAGCAAGGGCCTGCAGTATGTCTATACTTATGTCCCCTCTTCCATCATCGACTATACGCCTAATTTTGGTATGAACCTGGCCGACTTCAAGGCGGCCTGGGACAAGAAATACAGCGGTAGCCACGTGGAGTTCGGCTTCAATTCCGTTGCCGGCTATACCACCGGATTGGTGCTGGAACGGGCGCTGGCAACTACTGACAGCATGGATCAGCTGGCGTTGCGAAAAGCGATCTTTGGACTTTCGGGCAAGTTGAAGACCGTCGATGGAACTTTCGAGCTGGACGATACCGGAGCGCAGATTGGCGAGATTACCCCGCTCGGTCAACTGGTTCCCGACGGCAAAGGCGGACTCAAGTTCGTTGTGGTTTATCCCCACGATATGGCCAATGGGAAAGCAGTTTATCCGGCACCTTAGCAGTGGCCAGTGGTCAGTGGCCAGTGGCCAGCTGAGCATGCCATTTGCGACTGGTAACCGCTTTCCTTGCTGAGCACTGGCCACTGACCACTGACCACTGCTTGGAGTTAAATGCTCGAATATACCTTGCTGGCCGGAATTCTGTTCGGGTTGTACTACAGCCTGGTGGGACTGGGGCTGAATCTGGCTTTTGGCGTCTTGCGCATCGTCAACCTGGCGCACGGCGACTTCCTCATGTTGGGAGGCTTCACTGCTTACTGGCTATTCACATTCCATGGCATCAATCCCTTGATTTCGGTCCTGGTAGCCTTCGCGGGGTTCGCCCTGATCGGCTGGCCGCTGTACTACCTCCTGCTACCCCGGCTGCAAAAAGCCAAAGATCCGGAAATGCTCTCGCTGATCCTGTTTTTCGGTTTTTCGCAAATTGTGGAGGCGGCGATGACCATTGGGTTCGGAACCAGCGAATATTCGATTCCCGGAGAGGCGCTGGGGAGCGAACCCTGGCATATGGCGGGACAGACCTTCCCCGCGGCCTGGATGGTGAGCGCGATCGCCAGCGGCGTCTGCATTCTGCTCACTTATGCCTACCTTTACCGTACCCGCATCGGCTATATGACGCGGGCGGTGATGGCCAGCCGCGAAGAGGCGCTGACTACGGGGATCAATGTGGATTCGGTGTCCACCGTAGCCTTTGCGGTGAGTCTGGGACTGGCGGCGGTCGCCGGAGTTTTCGCTCCCTTCATGTTCGGCAGCATTCTGCCGGCCATGGGGGTACCGCTTACCATCACGGCGTTTGCCGTGATCGTGATCGGCTCGTTAGGCCAGCCGCTAGGGACGGTGCTGGGCGGAATCGTCTATGGCGTAGGTTTGATGTTGATGCAGACTTACTTGAGTTCCTGGTCCAATCTGCTGCCCTACCTGCTCTTAATCCTTATCCTGCTGGTGCGGCCCACCGGACTGCTGGGAAAGAAGGTACGGCGTGCCTAAAGTCGTGCGCCACCTGCTCTGGATTCTAGTTCCGGTAGTCGCGGGCCTGGCGATCCTGCCGCTCTTCTACAGCAATCAGTTTCTGCTGTTCAATTTCGTGGTCTTCCTGGTGCTGGCCCAGGGAGTAAACGTGATCTATGGATTCACGGGCTACTTGCCTTTCGGCTATGTGGGCTTTTTTGGCGCCGGCGCTTATGGTTTTTCGCTGGTGGTCATTCACCTGCACGCACGTCCGCTTACCGGCCTGCTAGCCGGGGCTGCTGCCGCTGCCGCGCTGGGCGTGATTCTGACGCCCTTGCTGCGGCTGGAAGGGCCCTATTTCGCCCTCGCGACCCTGGCCGCATCGGAAGCGGTAGCGCAAATTGTCTCCAATCCGAACCTGACAGAGATCACCCGGGGACCTTACGGCATCAGCCTGAGCGGCGTCTTTGCGCCTAATTTTGCTTACGGGATGGCGGTCGCCATCCTGGGATTGACCCTTGGCATTGTGATTTACCTGCGGGATTCGCGCTTCGGACTCTCGCTGCAAGCCATTCGGGAGGACGCCATCAGCGCCGGCATGGCGGGAATCAACGTGGTGCGCGCGCGGATGTTCGCTTGGCTGCTGAGCGCGCTGATCGCCGGCCTGATTGGCGCCGTCTATGCCTGGTACATTTCGGTGTTCTACCCGGAAACGGTCTTCGATTTGGGGTTGAGCATCTTTGCCATCGTATTCGCCCTGTTCGGCGGCACGGCAACGATTGTCGGCCCGATTCTCGGGGTCGGCATTCTTTATGGGATCTACAACACGGTGGGAATCACCACTCCACAGTACTTTCAACTGCTTTACGGCATCTTAATTATGGCGCTGGTCATGTTCCTGCCAAATGGGATCGTGTCGCTGTTCAAGCGTTGGGGGTGGAATGTCCCGTGAAATTTCCGCGGTGCCGTCACCGTTGCTTCAGGTTGGCAAACTGATCAAGCGTTTTGGCGGCTTTTACGCATTGAGCGGTGTGAGCTTCCATTTGTTCCCGGGCGAGGTCCTGGGTCTGGTCGGACCCAACGGTTCGGGCAAGACCACTTGCATCAATGTTGTTTCCGGCCTCATCCATCCCGATGGCGGGGAAGTGGTATTCGACGGCCAGGTGCTGGACGGCCTGCCTTCCTACCGGCGGGTGCACCGCGGCATCAATCGGACCTTCCAGGTACCCAAGCCCTTTGCCACACTTACCGTCCGCGAAAATGTAGAAATCGCAGCCGCGTATGGGCGGCGGAATTCCGAGCCTGCCGATATCGATGCGATCCTGGCGTCGCTGGATTTAGATACGCAGCAATCGCGCGCGGCCGCCGACCTGAACAGCGTGCAGCAGAAGATGCTGGATCTGGCGCGGGCGCTGGCCACCGGGCCGCGGCTGCTGCTGGTGGACGAATTAGCCGCCGGGCTGCATCCCGGAGAGCTGGACCTGGTGGCACGGAAGTTGCGTGAACTCGCCAAGTCCGGCATAGCCCTGCTGGTGGTGGAACATCTTATGGACTTTATCGGGGAAGTCACTGACCGGGTGATCGTTCTCGATGCCGGGCGCGCGATTTTCGAGGGAACTCTCGACCAGGCCGTGCGCGATCGGCAGGTGGTGGAAGTGTTTCTGGGGGGAACGAATCATGGCGGCTGAACTGCTCCGCGCCGATCGATTGCAAACCGGCTACCAGCGAGTACAGGTCCTGTGGGGTGTCGACCTCAGCGTGGAAGAGGGCGAGACCGTGGTGCTGCTGGGGGCGAATGGCGCCGGCAAGACCGCGCTTCTCAAGGCGCTGGTCGGACTGCTGCCTGCCCGGAACGGCAGTATCGCTTTCGCCGGGAGAGATATTACGCACCTGCGTACCGATCTTCGCATCCACCTTGGGATCGGCTATATGTCCGAACTGGGCGTCTTTCCCAGCCTCACCATTGACGAAAATATCCGCGTAGGCGGCCATCTGCTCCCGGCAGCGGAGCTGAATACGCGCGCCCGCGGGCTCTACGCCATCTTCCCCGATCTCGAGCGCCGCCGGCACGCCCTCGCCAGCAGCCTGAGCGGCGGACAACGCAAGATGTTGGGAATTGCCAAAGCCCTGGCCGGCAAACCGAAGCTCCTGATCATGGATGAACCCTCGGCCGGCCTCTCGCCAGTCTTCGTCCAGGAGGTAGTGCGCGCCTTAGACAAATCCCGGGGACACGGACTCTCGCTGCTGGTGGCGGAGCAAAACGTCAAGTTTCTTGACTTGGCCGACCGCGTATACACCCTGGACGGGGGCCGCGTCAGTTTTCAAGGCACCGTTTCAGAAATCCACGACAACAACGCTCTTTACCAGGCTTACTTCGGACTGCGGCGTTCGGCGTGAGAGTTCTCAGTTCCCGGTTCCCGGTTCTCAGTGGCCTGAAACCCTTCTGCACTCTGACTTCTTAATTTCCACTTGTCGCATTTGGCGCTAGGATTTAGTTTTCATTCCGTAAACTGAGAAGTGAGAACCGGGAACTGAGAACTGCCATGAATAAACGCGAGCGATTTCTGGCGGCGGTCGAAGGGATGCAAGTAGATCGTCCTCCCTGTACCGCATGGATCCATTTCGGCACTGATAACCTGGGAGGCACAGAGCACGCTCTGCGCCACGCGCGCTTCGTGCGGGACAACGACTGGGACATCTGTAAAGTGGTCAACGACTTCCGCTATCCTTTGCCGGACGGCGTGGAAACGCTGAACGCCCCGGAAGACATGCGTTACTTCGGGCGGGCGCCCATGACCAGCCCGAATTTTGCCGAAGAGTTAAAGTGCATCCGCCTGTTGCGCGCGGAGTTCGGCACGGACATGCCGATCATGGTTACCACCTTCGACGCTTATCAGCAGGTCCTGCGGCGGGTGGGATATACGCGGGCGCCACTGCTGCTGGCCAATCGCGACCGGACGCTGGAGATGCTGGAAGCCGTTTGCGCGAGCATGTGCCAGTACATGCAAGAGGTGCGGCGCGCCGGTTGCGATGCCGTCTTCTTCTCCATCAACAGCGCCATCTGTCCTCCCCACCCGCGAGGCATCAGCGATGAGATCTTTTGCTCGATGATGCGTCCTTTCGAGATTCGTATGCTGGAAGCGATGGCCGGGATGATCCGGGTACTGCACGTTCACGGCACTTCGCTCGACATGAAACGGGTGCTGGATTATCCCATGGAGGCGGTCAGCGTTTCCGACCGGCTCCCGGGCAATCCGTCGCTACGGGGGTTGCGCGCCATGACCGACAAATGCCTCATGGGCGGCATCGACGAGAGCAAGCTGGCCGAGAGGTCGATTCCCGAGGTACGCGAAGGGGTGCGCGACTGTGTCCGCCAGATCGGGCGCGAAAAGTTCATTCTGGCCCCAGGTTGCACGATCCCGACCCAGACGCCCTGGTATCTGCTCCGGGCGGTGCGGGAGACCTGCGAGAGTTTGTGAGAAGAACGTTACCCGTTCCCCGTTCCCCGTTCCCCGACCGAAACCACGAAGAACGGAAAACGGGAAACCGGAAACGGCTTTTGTGAGCTGCCGGTTTTCCGCAAATTATTTTTCGTTCGCGCTCGAACCAGCACACATCTTAGGTTAAAGTCGTAGGCACGCCGGGCGCGAAGCCCGAAGCCAGGTAACCCACCCATGAGACTCAGCGACACGATCGGCTCGGTATTGAAGATTAAGGGCAACCAAATCTGGTCGGTAAATCCCGAACACTCGGTTTACGACGCGATCAAGGCAATGGCCGATAAGGGTGTAGGGGCCATGCTGGTAATCGGCAACGGCAAACTGGTCGGCGTTATCTCGGAGCGCGATTACGCCCGCAAGATCATCCTGAAAGGCAGATCCTCCAAAGCCACCCAAGTCAAAGAGATCATGACCAGCAAAGTCATCTGCGTAACGCCTAACCACACGGTGGATGACTGCATGACCATCATGACCGACAACCGCATACGTCACCTTCCGGTGCTGGAACACGACACGGTGGTTGGGGTGCTTTCGATCGGCGACCTGGTGAAGTGGATCATTTCCCAACAGGCGGAACATATCCAGCATCTGGAAGCCTATATCACTGGCGGGTACAAGGCGGCGGGCTAGCGATTCCAGCAACCAACACCTACCACAGAGACACAGAGTCACAGAGAAACCCACAGAGGAATTAAAGACCCGTATTCCTCTGTGGCTCTGTGTCTCTGTGGTGGATGTGTTATTGGGTTTGTTGCTGCGACGCAGCGGCCCCTTTCGCCAGATCCTGTCTTTGGTAAGCCGTCCGGAACAACTTCTCCAGTTCCCTCACCAGGGGCATGCGAGGATTGGCGCGCCAGGAGGGGTCGTCAAAAGCAACCTGGACCAGGTCGGGAAGCGCCTGCTCGAAATCTTGCTGCGAGATACCCAGCTCGGCGATCGAACGCGGCAACCCCAGGCGGTCCAATAGCTGTTCGACCGCGGCTACCAGGTTCTTCACCTTCTCTTCTACTGTGTTCCCGCCCAGGCCCAGCAGGTCGGCGACGCGCGCATATTTCTTATGCGCGACATACGCCTTCTGGTTCGGCGAGGGCATGAATTTGGTGGGAACCGCAGCGTTATAGGCAATCACATGGGGCAGCAGAATGGCATTAGCGCGGCCGTGGGTGACTCCGAACCGCGCACCGAAAGCGTGAGCCAGCGCATGATTCACGCCCACCGACGCATTGGAAAATGCCAGGGCGGCAATGCAGGAGGCGTTATGCATCATGGTGCGCGCCTCTTCATCCTGCGGCTGTTCATAGGCGGTGGGCAGGTACTGAAACGCCAGTTGGATAGCTTGCTGGGCATTGGAATCGGTATACGGCGAGGCATAAACCGAAACCACAGCTTCCAGGGCATGGGTCAGACAGTCGATGCCGGTATCGGCTGTCAGGGTCTTCGACATGGACATCACAAACTGCGGATCGACAATCGCCACATCCGGACTCAGCGAGTAGTCGGCCAGGGTCACCTTACGGCCGCGCGCTTTGTCCAGCAGGACGGCGAAAGGACTGATTTCGCTGCCCGTGCCGCTGGTGGTCGGGATGGCAATCAACCGCGCCTGATTGGTCTTCTCGGTGGGGAACCGGACCACACGCTTGCGCAGATCCAGGAAAGGCGCGGCCAGTTCTTCCAGATTGGCCTGCGGCGATTCATACAGGAGCTTCATGATCTTGGCGGCATCGATCACCGATCCACCACCCAGGGCAACAATTTGATCCGCGCGGTGGACCTTGAGCGTCTCCACCCCTTGCATCACCGTCTGGGCCTCAGGTTCCGTGTTGGGGATGACCCAGACGTGCGCTACCGTCTGGGGCGGAAGATAGCGCTGGACAATATCGACCTGCCCGTTTTCCAGCCGCCCGCGGGTGGTAAGGATCACCGTGGAGCGCGAGGGGAACTGGCGCACATTCTCCACGGCATTCATGTTGAAGTAGATCTGATTGGGGATGCGGAACCACATGGGAGCTTGTGTCCTCCGGGCCACGCGTTTGATGTTCAGATAGTGATAGATATTCACGTTATCCATCGTGCTGTTGCCGCCGCCGGTCCCACAGCCGAAGGAAAACGTGGGCACCATGTCGTTGTAAACGCCGCCCAGCGCTCCGATGGAGCCGGGAGAGTTGACGATGATCCGCCCGGCATTGAGCATCTCACCGAATTTTTCGATGATGGCGTCATTGCGCGAGAAAATGACCGCGGTGTGGCCCAGCCCGCCGGCATGATTCACGGCGACACACACCTTCAGCGCCTCGTCGACGGATTTGGCGCGGTAGACGGCAAGCAGCGGAAATAATTTCTCGACTGACAGGGGATGTTCGCGGCCGACGCCATGAATGGGCGCAATCAGGAGCTTGGTGTTCCGTTTCACCGACAGCCCGATCACCTGGGCGATGTCGGCGGCCCTCTGACCGACAGCCATGGGCTGCATCAAGCCGGTTTCCGGATTGATCACCGTGCGTCCCAGCAGCCTGGCCTCATCCTCGTTGCAGATGTGGGCGCCCAGCGCGGCGAATTTCTTGAGCACGAGATCATAAATCTCGTCATCGATCACCACCGTCTGCTCCGAGGCACAGATGGTTCCGTTGTCGAAGGTTTTCGAGGTGATGATGTCTACCACCGCCATGTCCAGGTCGGCGGTCTTTTCCAGGTATACAGGCGTATTGCCCGGACCCACTCCCAAGGCGGGCTTCCCGGAGCTGTAAGCGGCTTTCACCGCCCCCGGCCCGCCGGTAGCGTCGATCAGGGCGACATCCTTGTGCCGCATCAGGTAGGCATTATCCGAAATGGTAGGAGATTCCAGGCAAGTGAACACGCCTTCCGGCGCGCCCTGCTGCCGCGCCGCCTCGTACATCACCTTCACGGCCTCGGTACAACAACGCCACGCGCCGGGGTGGGGACCGAAGATCACCGCGTTCCGCGTCTTGATGGCCATGATGCACTTGAAAAGCACCGTCGAGGTCGGATTGGTAATCGGCGTCACCGAGAAAATCACCCCGATCGGTTCCGCCACTTCCACCAGGCCGCGTTCCGGAAACTCGCGAATCTGGCCGACCGTACGCTTGTCCCGGATATAGTTGTAGACAAATTCGGTGGCCACCATGTTTTTGATGACCTTGTCTTCCAGCACCCCGAGCTTGGTTTCCTCAATTGCCAGGCGCGCCAGATGCTGGGCCTGCGCCAGGCCGGCCAAGACCATGGCTTTGACAATGCGGTCGACGTCCTTTTGCGAGTATTGGCGGAAGGCGCCAGCGGCGGTTCGGGCTTGCGTGACCAGTCCTTCCAGGTAAGCAATGCGCTCGTCGCTAAGGGTTGAAACATTTTCGGCCATGCCTCCGCACCCCTTTCCCATTGCCCTAACTATGGTTGCACGGATTCTTCATCCCCGGCGTGGACATACGCACTCGCCACCAGCGGTAGCTATCACTAATTCACGTGATGAAGGTCACATTAGGCGCATGCCTCAGCGCGTAGGACGACTGCAAAATGCGGACTGGCGAGATTCTACACCAGCTCAGCTTATGGTTTCAGCTGGCAGCGACGTAAATCTCGGACCGGGGCAGCCCGCAAGCACGCCGAAGTGCGCCAAAAGCTTGACCGCAGAGTATCCTTCGACAAGCTCAGGACGGGCTTCAAGGTACGCAGAGGGAATTTTTAGGAAATTGCGATTTGGAATTTTGGATTCACGATTTGGGAACCAATTAGTGGATCGAGCTGGCTGGAGGGTGAAAATCCCAAATCCTGGATTCCCGAATCCCAATCTTCCTCGTCCTGGTTCCTCTGGATACCTCCGCGTCCTCTGCGTCCTCAGCGGTAAATAGGCCCCGGTCTCCGGCTTGGACAATTTCAGCTTCTCTGGTAGACCCGGATTGTATAAAATGGAACAGCCCCACTTCGCAGTCTCATTCGGTCCCCGGTCCTAGGAAGGACCCTGTATGCCGGTGTCACACAGTGCGGAACGTCCCGGCCATTTTCATTTAGGCCAAGTGACCCAGTCTGTGTGCCCCGTATGTTTACAGACGATTGCGTACAGCTCCCGCCCAGAAATACTGATCATCGCGGAGAAAGCGCACAGGTGCCCCCGGCATACGGCAAAGGCAAAACCGAAGACGCCCCTGGCGCCAGATGCGCAGTTTACAAACGATTGAGCAGCCCGCAAAGAGGCGAGATTTGGAGACGTTCGTCGACGCCGAGTCCCGATCGGACCAGCCGCCATTCAAGTTCTGAGTTGCTGAATGGCCCCACCTGTGGAAAACCCTGTGAATATGTGAGGTTCCTAATGCCGGCGAATTTTTCTTTGGACCCCTAATTGCGCACGCCTATTTTTCGCTGTCCAGCATCCGCATCTGTTCTTCGCCGTAGCGCGTACCGGCCACCTGGGATGCCGGGATCGCCTGTTCCACCCGGCTCACTTCCTCGCCAGACAACTGCACACGCAAAGCACCGAGTGACTCTTCCAGTTGCACCCGCTTACGGGCGCCAACCAGCGGAACTATGTGCTTACCCTTCGCCAGCACCCAGGCAAATGCCAATTGTGAAGCGGTAATCCCCTTTTCGGCGGCGACCTGATTCAACGCCTGGACCAGGCGTTCATTACGCTTGCGATTCTCGCCGGCAAAACGGGGAAAGACGGTGCGCAGATCGCCACTTTTCTGGAGATTGGACCCACTCAACAATCCCCGCGAAAGAACGCCGTAGGCGGTCGCACCGATACCGAGTTCGTTCAGAAGCGGAAACAGCTTCTGCTCCGGCTCTCGTGTAATGAGCGAATACTCAATTTGCAAATCACAAATCGGGTGGATGGCGTGAGCCCGGCGGATGGTGTCGACGCCTACTTCCGAGAGACCGACGTAGCGCACATATCCGGCCTTGATCAGGTCGGCAATGGCGCCTACCATCTCTTCGATAGGCACTTTCGGATCGAGCCGCGCCGGACGGTAGATGTCGACGTGGTCCACTCCCAGGCGGACAAGCGTGTAAGCCAGCCAGGTTTTCACGGCGGCGGGGCGGGCATCGTATCCCAGCCATGCGCCGTCCGGCGCCCGTTGCGCGCCAAACTTTACCGAGAGCAGCGCCTGGTGCCGGCGATCTTTCAAGGCACGCCCGATGAGCATCTCATTATGTCCCATGCCATAGAAGTCGCCCGTATCCAGCAGGTTCACCCCATGGTCCAGCGCGGCATGAATGGTCGCGATGCTTTCGGCTTCGTCGGAAGGACCATACATGCCCGACATGGCCATGCACCCCAGCGCCAAGGGAAATACCTTGGGACCATGGCTGCCCAGTTGTCGAAATGCAATGCCGTTTTGTGTCATAAATGCCGTCTTTCTTGCCGGCAGGAGCCGGCTCAAATCTAGACCCTTTCACCGCGGAGGACACGGAGGGAATCTATATCCATTTCTTTTCATCGTTCTCGTTCCTCTGTGTACCTGCGCGTCCTTTGCGTCCTCTGCGGTGGGAGGTTTCACCCGCAACTTACAAACCCGCTCCGGGTTTATACCTCGCGAATAGAGATTATCAGCTAGGCCGCCGCGATGTGGATGGGCCCTGGATATGAGCTCAGCACCAAGCTCGGAACGGGTTGGGACATCGGCTCTGGCCAGCGAGCAAGGGAAAAACAGCATAGTCATTCCTTTTGAAGCCTCTACCGATCCGGCTCCGTCATGCCGCATCGATCACCTCGTATTTTCGCGTCTCAAACGGCTGGCGATTCGCCCCGCCAACCTCTGTTCGGATGCAGTGTTTGTGCGGCGGGCTTATCTCGACGTAATCGGCACCCTGCCGACTGCCGAAGAAACTACGCAGTTTCTGGGTGAGGCAAATCCCGGCAAGCGCAGTGCCTTGATTGACCGCCTCCTCGCTCGCCAGGAATTTGCGGATTACTGGGCCATGAAGTGGAGTGACTTGCTGCGCATCAAGGCGGAGTTTCCCATCAACCTGTGGCCAAATGCCGCGCAGGCCTACCATCACTGGGTGCGAAGCTGGATTCGCGACAACCGGCCTTACGACCTCTTCGTTCGTGAAATGCTGACCGCCAACGGCAGCAACTTTCGCGTGCCGCAAGTGAACTTCTGCCGCGCCTTGCAGAACAAGGAGCCGCGGGCGATCGCCCAGGCCGTGGCTTTGGCCTTCATGGGCGTCCGGGCGGAAAAGTGGCCGGAAGCCCGGCTGCGCGAGATGTCCGTCTTCTTCTCCCAAATTGATTACAAGCCGACGCGCGAATGGAAAGAGGAGATTGTTTTCTTCAATCCCGAAAAAATGCATGCGCCGCGCAGCGCGACGTTACCGGATGGGGTGCGGGTGCAGTTGCGGCCGGAACAGGATGCACGCCTGGTTTTCGCCACTTGGCTGACCAATCCGCACAACCCGTGGTTTGCGCGCAATATCGTCAACCGCATCTGGTCATGGTTGCTGGGACGCGGCATCGTCCATGAGCCGGACGACATGCGGCCGGACAATCCGCCGCAACACCCCGAACTCCTGGCCTATCTTGCGCAGGAACTGAGCGCTTCTCACTGCGATCTGAAGCGTATTTACCGCCTGATCCTGAACTCGCAGACCTATCAGCTCTCATCGATACCGGCGACCGATAATCCTGCGGGCGCAGCCAATTTCGCTTATTATCCGCTGCGCCGGCTGAGCGCGGAAGTGCTGATCGATGCGCTGTGCCAGATCACCGGCAGCGGCGAGGAATATACCAGCGCGGTGCCGGAACCCTTCACGGTGATGCCAGCAGGCGAGCGCGCTATCCGCTTGCCCGACGGCAGCATCACCAGTTCTTTCCTGGAATTGTTCGGACGTCCTCCCCGGGATACCGGTCTGGAGTCGGAGCGCAGCGATCGGCCCTCCGCCGCGCAACGGCTTCATCTGTTGAATTCGACCCACATTCAACGGAAGATCGAACAAAGCGAATCGCTCCAGGACCTGGTGCGCACTGCCAAGCAGCCCCGGGACGTGGTCAATGGCTTATACCTGACGATCCTTTCCCGTTATCCGACCGATGAAGAATTGGAAACCGTAAAGGCATATTCCGGCGGCGCCCTGAAACGCCGGGATGCGCTGGTGGATCTGGCCTGGGCGCTGATCAACACCTCGGAATTTCTTTATCGTCATTGACCCGGAGCGCGGGGCAGCCGTTGGAGGCGAACGCGAAATGAGCAAGGACAATGCGAGCTGGTTCGTCATGACGCGACGCGAAGCCCTGAGACTGGGCCTGGTGGGCGGCGCCGGCTGGCTGTTCGGCAATGGATTCGACCTTCCCGCGCTGGCTGCCGCGCGGCTGCCGCCGGCCCGGGCGAAGTCGGTGATCCAGATTTGGATGTGGGGCGGACCCTCGCATCTTGACACCTTCGATCCCAAGCCGGAGGCGGGCAGCGATTACTGCGGCGCGCTGGACCATCCGATCGCTACCAAGGTGGACGGCATCCGCATCTGCGAACTGATGCCGGAACTGGCCAAGCAAGCCGACAAGTATTCCATCATCC
>Ga0326727_10003917_pt1 | contig 46209 bp, 41 predicted proteins | sample MB2enrmetagenome_FD_207643 | JGI IMG/M metagenome (GOLD analysis project Ga0326727, IMG submission 207643) | Lab enriched peat soil microbial communities from McLean, Ithaca, NY, United States - MB29MY | ecosystem: Environmental > Terrestrial > Soil > Wetlands > Peat | place: USA: New York... | reverse complement strand
GAGTTCTGGCCGGACATGGTGCGCCATCACCGGCGCAAAGAGGCTGAGAAGCAGGCCCGCGCAACGGACGCAGCCAAGGGACAAAAAAAGGAAGCAAAGCCGGAAGACCAGAACCACAACTAGCCCGTTGGTCCGAATCCCTTCCGGCGGCATCGTTCCAACTGCACGCCGGAGTAACTGCGGCTAAGTGCCTTAAAAGCGCAGGCCTTGAATGACAAATGCTTCATTCCTCAACGATGTTTGATTCCTTTTCCCGTTCTCGCGAATCATAGTAGTGAAGCAAGTAAATTTCCCCGTCCACCAAGAGAGAAACTTCATGCCACCTGTCTTCAACCCCAGAAGATCGATGTCCGTACGCTTTTCTCACCTCGCTTTGATTGCCTGTATGTCGATTGCTGGCCTCACCGCCAGCCTGGCGGCGCAGCAGACTGGCCTGGATCAAGCTCCCACCGCTGTTCTCGATGCTTCGCCCGCAGCCGCTCCCGCATCTGGCGCAGACGCCCAGGCGCCTGCGGCTCCGGCCCAATCGTCCAGCGCCAATACACCTGCGCCGTTGAATCAGCCGCCCCAGAATGCGCCGGAGTATTCAGGTGGCAAGCAAACCAAGCGCATCCTCGGCATCGTGCCCAACTTTCGCGCCGTTAGCGCCGACGAAAAGCTGCCCCCAGCGACCGTCAAAGAAAAGTTCATGGATGCTACTCAGGACTCCTTTGACTACTCGTCAGTTTTCTTTCCTGCGATCATCGCCGGCTACAACCAGGCAAAGGATGCAACGCCGGAATTCCACCAGGGAGGAGCCGGCTTCGCTCGTTATTTCTGGCACTCGGCCGTCGACCAGACCAGCGAAAACTACATGGTCGAGTTCATCTTTCCCACCTTCACCCGCGAAGACGCGCGCTACTACACTCTCGGTCATGGGGGATTCCTGAAGCGCGCTGGCTACGCGTTGAGCCGCGCCGTCATTACCCGAACTGATTCGGGAAAAGAATCCTTCAACTTCAGCGAGGTGGTGGGCGCCGGCGCCGCCGCAGGAATTTCCAATCTTTATTACCCCTCTGCCGAACGGACCATGGGAAACACCGGAAGCCAATGGGGTCTCGACGTGGGCATCGACGCTGGGGTCTTCGTGTTCAGAGAGTTCTGGCCAGACATCAACCGCCGCATCTTCCACAACAAATACACCGACACCCACCCGCAGCTATAAATCCATTCTCGTTCGCCGGCGTACGCACCAACTTTGCCTCATCCTCTGTTCGACTGCTCCGTAGTAGCCGTGCGCGCCCTTCGCGTCGCCTGCTATCGTAAACCTTTGAACCTCTTCACCGAGGTCTGCCCCCAATGCCCCATCCAGTAATCAAGTTCGGCACTGACGGCTGGCGCGGCGTCATCGCCGACGACTTCACCTTCGCAAACGTCCGCACCGCGGCCGCCGCCATTGCCTGCTACGTCCACGCGCAGGAGGCCCCCATAAAGGGCATCTGCATCGGTTACGACACTCGTTTCGGATCGAGGGCTTTCGCGCGCGCCTGCGCTCAGGTTGTGGCTGCCGCGGGCATTCCCGTTCAGCTTGCCGGCGCCGTCACGCCCACCCCCGCGCTCAGCTACGGCGTGCGTCATCGCGGCGCGGCCGGCGGCATCATGATCACCTCGTCGCACAATCCCGCCCAGTGGAACGGCGTGAAGTACAAGGGGTGGTACGGCGGCTCGGGCAAGCCGTCGATGATTGCGGCGATTGAATCCTACCTCGACAAGCCCGTCCCGCAGGCTGCTGCGCCCGCGCCCATCGTTGAGGTCGATTTCCTGCCCGAGTACCTCGTTGCCATCGAAAGCTTCGCCGACCTCGATCTCATCGCCCGCTCCGGAATGAAGTTCTGCATCGACTCGATGTACGGCGCAGGCGCGACCATTCTCTCTGACATCTTTACCCGCATCGGCGTCGACCATGTGCAGATTCGCGCCAACCCCGATCCGCTCTTTCCCGGCATCAATCCCGAGCCCATTGAGCCGCACATTCGGGCTTTGGGCGAGGCCGTGGTGGCCAACCACTGCCAGGCGGGTCTCTGCACCGATGGCGACGCCGACCGCATCGGGGCAACCGACGAGCACGGCAACTTCGTCGATCCGCACAAGATCTACTCGGTGCTGCTGAGCTGGGTTCTGCGCCGCAAGGGCTGGCCCGGCGCCGTCACCCGCGCCTTCAACACCACCAAAATGCTCGACCGTATCTCAAAAAAGTACGGCCGCGAGCTCATCGAGCACGGCATCGGCTTCAAGTATGTCTGCGACCTCATGCTCGAGCGCGAGATCGTGATGGGCGGCGAGGAGTCGGGCGGCATCGGCTTCCAGCGCCACTTGCCCGAGCGCGACGGCCTGCTGAATGCTCTGCTGCTGGCCAACGTGATGGCCGAAGAGGGCAAGACCTTGGGCCAGCTCGTGGCCGATCTGCAGGCCGAATACGGCGAGCACCAGTACGGCCGCATCGATTTGGCAATCCCCGAGGAGATCAAAAATGCGGTCATCGCGCGGGCGATGGCGCTGCCCGCCGGCGACCCCGTCTTCGCCGGCATGCCCATTCTGCGCACCGAAACGCTCGACGGAGTGAAGTTCTACCTCGACAACCCCGAGGCCAATACCAAGCCCAACGCCGCTGAGACCTGGCTGCTGCTGCGCGTCAGCGGCACCGAGCCGCTGATGCGCATCTACACCGAATCGTGCTCAAAGGAATCCGTGGCCAGGCTGCTCGACTCCGCCCGCGCCTTCGCTCTGGCCGGATGAATCGCCGGAACTGCCTCTGAAAGGAAAACGCCGTGAAGCGATCCGAAATCAACCGCTGCATCGCCGAGGCAAATGCGTTCTTCACGCAGCATGGGTTTATCCTGCCACCGTTTGCTCACTGGACGCCTGAAGATTGGAGCAATAAGGGCAGGGAAGCCGACGAACTGCGCGCCACCCGATTGGGTTGGGATGTCACGGATTTCCGCTCAGGTCGATTTGCCGCGTACGGCCTCACTCTTTTTACGCTTCGCAATGGATCGCCCGCCGCCGAAAAGCCCGCCAAAACCTACGCAGAGAAAATCATGTTCGTCCGCCGCGACCAGGTCACGCCGTTCCATTACCACGCCTGCAAGACCGAAGACATCATCAACCGCGGAGGCGTGGGAACCGGCCGATTGGCGCTGGACCTTTACCGCTCCGGCGAACACGGCCGTTTCGCTGAGACTCCCATCTCCGTTCTCTGTGATGGAATCGAGCGCCGTGTAGAGGCCGGAGGAACCATCACGCTCGGCCCCGGCGAATCCATCACCCTGCCCCCGTTTCTCTACCACAAGTTTTACGCCGTCGAGGGCGATTGCCTCATCGGCGAAGTCTCGTCCTTGAATGACGACGACACCGATAACTACTTCAAAGACCCGCTGCCCCGCTATCCCGAGATCGTCGAGGATGAACCTCCGGCCCGCTTGCTCTGCACCGAGTATCCAAGGGAATAAGCGCCGGATTCGGGTGCACCTCGCTCCTCCTCAGCGAAGGTCTGCTGATCTATGGGCTGCTGATTGCCGCATTCATCCTCTTCATCACCCTGCCCCAGGCCATCCTGCTCTGGAACGAGCCCGACATGGAGGAAGAAAGTAAATGAACCGTCCAATCAGGCATGAAGTCTGAGGTAACATGGTCCGGTAATGGTAAGAAATCTCAGAGCTTACCTGGATGCCTGCGCGCTGAACCGGCTCTTCGACGACAACGCGCAATCGAGAGTCCGCCTGGAGGCGGAGGCAACCGAAATCATCCTCGCTCTCAACGCCCTCGGAGCAATCAAATGGATTGCGAGTTCCGCGCTGCGTGCCGAGCTTGACCGGAATGAACGAGCCGAACAAAGGGCCAGAGCGCTGGATTTATTGTCTCAGGCGCAGGAATACATAAGGCCCGATCGCCATTGCTACGAGCGCGCAGCGAAGCTGATCGAGGCAGGCTACGGAGTCTACGATGCGCTGCACCTGGCTTGCGCCGAGCAGGCCGCAGTCGATGTTTTCCTTACCACCGACGACCGGCTCTTACGAAAGGCAGCCAAGGGGCTGGGGGATTTGGGAATTCGGACGATGAATCCGGTAGACTGGATCAAGGAGATTCGGAGATGAAAGCCGAACGGGCACAAAGGCTGGCGAAGATGGATGACGAGCAGTTCCGCCGTCATACGATAGCCATCCTCGAGCGTGAATTGGGAGAGGACGGTGTGGCGCGCTTTCTTCGTGTCGCGCAAACCGGCTCCGGCGACTATACCCGCGACCGGCACAAATGGCTCGACGGCGTCACACTCGAGCAGATTGTGGAAGATATTGCCCGGCTGGAGCAGCGGTCCTCTTAGCCGCTAAGCCACTACCTCCGCCTTTGCCCGCACACATCGCACTCCCTCGCTGCCAGCCCCGTCCATTCACTCTGTATCCGCACCACTCTCCCGTCCCAACACTGAATTCGCCCAAAACAAAAAAGATACGCAGAAAACTGCGAAATCGAGCGACTAGAGTCACCGACCCGTAGCGCGATTGCTGCTTTACTCAATCGCAGGAGCGGGAAACCATGCTTGCAATTGTCTCGTATGTCTGGATCCTGGTCATTGCGCTCTTTGCCGCCCTTCCGGCGTTGTCACAGACCCAGTTTGCCGCAGCCGCGCCTCGACCCTTCGCGCCAGGCTCCGATGCCAGCCCTCCAGGCGACGTTCCTTTGAGCGCCTCCGTCCAGGCATCGCCACCGCTGTCAACAGAAGAACGCAGAGGCGACCTCCTCATGATTCACATCCAGTACCAGGCCGCCCTGGATGCCTACTCCCTCGTCAGCCAGCCGTCGGCCGCGGTCTGGAACAAAATGGGCATTGCCTACCAGATGCTGTTCGACGTGAACAATGCCGCCCGCTGCTACAAGGAATCTCTCAAGATCGCCCCCGAAAATCCGGGCGCGCTGAATAACCTCGCCACCCTCCTCGACGAGCGCAAGGACTTCTCTGCTGCCGAACGCCTTTTCCGGAAAGCGCTCCAGGTCAACCCAAGATCCGCGCAAATCTTCAAAAACCTGGGCACCAACCTGCTGTTGCAGCACAAGTACCGCGAAAGCTCCGACGTATACGCCCAGGCGCTCTCTCTCGATCCGCACATCTTCGACTCGCAACACGGACTGACGATCAAGACTCCGGTCTCTATTAAAGATCGCGGCGACGACAGCTACCTCAAAGCACGCAGTTGCGCCCGCGCTGGTTTGAACGATTGCGCCATCGTCCAATTGCGCCAGGCATTCGACGAAGGATCGGCCACGAGGAAGAAAGTGGCCAAGGACAACGACTTCGAAGCCCTGCGGCAGACGCCCGAATTCGAGCGCCTCCTCGCCGAGCAGCGATAAGCCGCACCGGGACAGGCTAGGAGATCAGCGCCACCTTCGCCCGCTTGCCCAGCCGCAAAACGATTCGTGCCGGAAGGTCGGGGAGCTTCACCCTTACACCGCCAAACAGGTCACCGTCCAACTTGACGGCCCCCTCGGCGATCTTCCGGTTGGCCTCGCTATTACTGATCGCCAACCCCGTCTTTACCAGTAATTTTGGAATCACTAAGAAGCCCTGGGAATCGGTTACATCCGCAAACGCCACCTGCACCTCTTCAAGGTCTTCGGCCGTCTCCTTCTGCTGAAACATCCTCGCCCAGTTCTCATCGGCGCTTTCGGCCGCTTCTTCGTCATGGAAATCGGCCACGATCGTCCGCGCCAGCCGCTTCTTCGTCTCCATCGGATGCAGCTTGCCCGCGGCCACGTCGGCCTTCAACGCCTCAACCTCAGAGCCGCGAAAATCGGTCAACAATAAAAAGTACTTCCACATCAGCTCGTCGCTGATGCTCATCAGCTTGCCGTACATCTCGCCCGGCGGCTCATTGATGCCGATCGCATTGTTCAGCGATTTCGACATCTTCTGCACCCCGTCCAGCCCCTCCAGAATCGGCGTCATCATCACGATCTGCGGCTTCTGCCCGTAGTGGCGCTGCAGGTCGCGCCCGCACTGCAGGTTGAACTTCTGGTCCGTCCCGCCCAGCTCCACGTCGCACTCCAGGCACACCGAGTCGTACCCCTGCATCACCGGATACAACAACTCGTGCAGGCTGATCGGCTGCTCCTCCTGGAACCGCTTGTGGAACTCGTCGCGCTCCAGCATCTGGCTCACCGTAAAGTGTGCCGTCAGCCGGATCGTCTCCTCGTACCCCAGCTTGCCCAGCCACTCGCTGTTGTAGCGCACCTCGGTGGCCTGCTCGTCGAGAATCTTGAAGACCTGCTGCTTGTAGGTCTCTGCGTTCCTGTCGATCTGCTCGCGGGTGAGCGGCTTGCGCGTCACGTTGCGGCCCGTCGGGTCGCCGATGAGCGAGGTAAAATCGCCCACCAGAAAAATCACCGTGTGGCCGAGCTGCTGAAAGTGGCGCAGCTTGCGCATCAGCACCGTGTGGCCCAGGTGCAGGTCCGGCGCCGTTGGGTCAAATCCGGCCTTCACCCTCAGCGGCCGGCCGGTCTTGCGGCTCTCTTCAAGGCGCTCGCGCAGGTCGGCAACGCGGATGATCTCCGCCGCGCCCTTCTCGAGCAGGTCCAGTTGTTCGTCGACAGGTAGAAACGTACTCATCTCGTCTTCGAGTATAAATTCCGCGTGGTCCGTGCCGCTTTCCGTCTTCACACCCATTACCTTTGGTCAAGAGAGACAATCTCAGATTTGCGGATCCAGCGTACAATGAGCGAGATGATCGCAGAGCCGGGCTTTTTTTTGACTTCGGCCATGGACTTCGTTTTTCAGCCCTCGCAGGCGCCATCGCGCCTTGACATTTGACCGGCGTCGGGCCCTCCGCCTCGGTTCTCCAGCACATGCGTTGAGTGGCGTCTCTTCGGGAGTTCCGCCTTTCACGGCCGAATTCCACTGAAAACGCAGGAAAGGTATCGCATGGACTCGAATCGCAGGAACTCGATCGGCTCCCCCTCCATGGTTCAGTTTCTCCGCCCCACACGCAGCTTGGTGAACCTTTTTGCGCTGCTCCTCGCATTCGCAGCGCTCGCAGGCCCGTTGACCAGCCTCGCTGCGTCCAAGCCCTCGATCCAGTCCTTTACTGCCGACCCCGCGAGCATGTTCACCGGCGACTCGTCCACGCTAAGTTGGACCACCACCGGCGCAACCAGCATCGCCATCGCGCCTGGCACGTTCACGTCCACTTCCGCGAGCGGCTCAACCACCGTGAGCCCAACAGCGACCACCGCCTACACGCTCACGGCCACCAACTCCTCCGGCTCGGTCACAGCCAAAGCCACCGTGACCATATACAAGCCGAAAATCGGCTCCTTTACCGCAAGCCCCGCCAGCGTCAAGCTGGGCGCCGGCAGCACCCTTGCATGGAGCACCACCGGCGCAACCAGCATCGCCATCGCGCCTGGCACGTTCACGTCCACTTCCGCGAGCGGCTCAACCACTGTGAGCCCAACAGCGACCACCGCCTACACGCTCACGGCCGCCAACTCCTCCGGCTCGTCTACAGCCAAAGCCACCGTGACCATAACCAAGCCGAAAATTACTTCCTTTACCGCAAGCCCCGCCAGCATCGAATCCGGCGGTAGCAGCACCCTCGCATGGAGCACCACCGGCGCAGTCAGCATCGCCATCTCGCCTGGCACGTTCACATCCACTTCAGCGAGCGGCTCAACCACCGTGAGCCCAACCGCGACCACCATCTACACACTCACGGCCACTGACTCCTCAGGCTCAAACACAGCCAAAGCCACCGTGACCATAACCAAGCCGAAGATCTCTTCTTTTGCTGCCAGCCCCGCCAGCATCAAAGCCGGTTCCAGCAGCACGCTCGCCTGGACCACCACCGGCGCAGTCAGCATTGCCATCACGCCTGGCACGTTCACATCCACTTCCGCGAGCGGCTCAACCACCGTGAGCCCAACCGCGACCACCACCTACACGCTCACGGCCACCGACTCCTCCGGCTCGGTCACGGCCACAACAAAGGTGACGGTCACGTCAACGGCCCCTGCGCCTAAGATCACCACCACTTCCTGCCCCGGGGGAACACAAAACGCAGCCTACGCGGGCTGTGCTATCGCCGTCACCGGCGGCACGCCGCCTTACAAATTCAGCTTCAACACCAGTGGAAACTATCCACCGTTGCCTGAAGGCATGGTTCTCGATAAGTCTACGGGCGCAATCACCGCACCCATCATCGGCGGCCAGGGCGCCTACACTCCCGAAATCGTCGTCACCGATTCCGAAGGCAAGCAGGCGACTGCCCAAATCACCTTCTCCATCAGCGGTAGCAACGTCTTCCTGGCCAATATCTTCCCGTCAACCTCCATCTTCCACCATCGCGTGGATTTCGCTACCACTAGTCTCCCCGTCGACGCGTCTCCCGCCGCGCCCATTTACATCGGCTATCAGCCCGAAACCGTCAAGCCTTTCTTCGGCAACGCCTCCGGCGCTCCGTTCCCCAATGGAATTCCGGCCATCGAAGTTCCGTATAACCAGCCCGACGTCAGCGTCTCAACCACCGTATACCAGTCCTACTTCAACTCCGGACCCATTCCGGCCTATGCGCCTGTTGAGGGCAGCAGTCTTTCCGGCGGCGACCGGCACGTCCTTGTCTACCTTGAGCCGGGAACCGAATCGAACCCGGCCCTCTACGAGATGTGGCAGGGAATCTACGAGGGCGGTCCCTGGACCGATTCGTCGAATGCGCTTTGGCCCAATGTGGCAGGCAACAATCTCACCGAACAAGGTAACGGAACCTCCGACGCGGCCGGACTTCCGGTGGCGCCGCTCTTGGTCAATGCCGATGAAGTGATCGGAACCGGTACCCCCGGCGCACCGGCCGGCGTCGTCAAGCATCCCATTCGTTTCACTCTCAACCACATGCTCAACTACTGGGTCTGGCCGGCTACGCAAACCGCGGGTGTGGGTTATTGCACGCTGTCGTCCGGTGCGTCCATTCCGGTTGAATCCGAGATCTCGCAGTCATCGCCCCCCGCCACCTGCAGCATGACCGGACCGGCCGGCGAGATCTACCGCCTCAAGGCCTCAGTACCCACGCCCTCCTGTGCTGAAACCAGTCCGCAGGCAGCTATCATCATCACCGGTTTCCGCGACTATGGCATCATCCTGGCCGACAACGGAGATAGCGGAGGCCTGATCGGAACCCCCGACGCACGCTGGAATGACAACGATCTCGAGTGCCTCACCAGTCTCACGCTGGCGGATTTCGAGCCGGTAAACGTCTCAAGCCTCATGGTCTCGAACGACAGCGGCCAGACCAGGTAGGGTCAGCCAATTGCCAGTAGCCAGCAGCCGGCAGCCAACAACTAACTCCGCTAACACCGCTAACACCGCTATCTCCGCTGCTTGTCCCCTGATCCCTGACCACAGTTCACCGTCCACTGTTCACCGTTCACGAATCACGTTCCACGACCCACGACCCACGGCCTTACACTGGAGTCATCATGGAAGAGTTTTCCCGTATTCAGCGTCTGCCGGCTTACGTCTTCAACATCACCGGCGAGATGAAGACCGCGGCCCGCCGCCGCGGTGAAGACATCATCGATTTCGGCATGGGCAACCCCGACGGCGCCACGCCCAAACACATCGTCGACAAGCTCGTCGAGGCGGTCATGAAGCCGTCCACGCATCGCTACTCGGTCTCCCGCGGCCTGCCGCGCCTGCGCAAGGCCATCTGCAACTGGTACAAGACCCGTTACAACGTCGATCTCGACCCCGACTCCGAGGCCATCGTCACCATCGGCTCCAAAGAGGGCATTGCCCACCTCTGTCTCGCCATCCTCGACTCGCGCGACACGGTGCTCGTCCCCAACCCCAGCTACCCCATCCACATCTACGGCCCGGTCATCGCCGGCGCTCACGTGGTCAGCGTCCCCGTCCACAACCAGGAGAGCTTCCTCGCCCAGCTTGAGGACCTCATCCCGCGCATGACCCCGCGCCCCAAGGCCCTCATCGTCAACTTCCCCTCCAACCCCACCACCGAGACCGTCGACCTGCCCTTCCTCGCGCGCCTCGTCGAACTGGCCCGCCAGTACGGCTTCCACCTCATCCACGACCTCGCCTACGCCGATATCGCCTTCGACGGCTACAAGCCGCCCAGCGTGCTCCAGGTGCCCGGCGCCAAAGACGTCGCCGTCGAGTTCTTCACCCTCTCCAAGTCCTACAACATGCCCGGCTGGCGCGTGGGATTCATGGTCGGCAACCCGGTGCTCGTCTCCGCCCTCGCCCGTCTCAAGAGCTACTTCGACTACGGCACTTTCACGCCCATCCAGGTCGCGTCCATTGCCGCATTGGAAGGCCCCCAGGAGTGCGTCGCCGAAATCTGCGACAACTACCGCCGCCGCCGCGACGTGCTCGTCGAGGGCCTCAACAAGGCCGGCTGGCAGGTGGCCCTGCCCAGGGCCACCATGTTCGTCTGGGCGCAGATCCCCGAGGCGTTCCACGGCCTTGGCTCTTTGGAATTCTCCAAGTTGCTGCTCACCGAGGCCAAGGTAGCCGTCAGCCCCGGCATCGGCTTCGGCGACTACGGCGACAACCACGTCCGCTTCGCCCTCATCGAGAACGAGGAACGCACCCGCCAGGCCCTCCGCGGCATCAGGCAAATGTTGGCGAAGAACGTGGTTCCGGTACAAAGCGTCGTCCCTGCCTGAACCTCACTCACTCTCGGGGTGCCCCACCCTCGCGACGTCTTTGTTTTTGTCGCTAGGGTGGGAAAGCACGAACCCCACCCCCCGTGTCATCCTGGGCGACCGTAGCGAAGCCCAGGGAGCCGAAGGACCTGCATTTCGGCGGGCTAAACGCCAAACGCGTTGTAATCAGGGCACGACTTCAGTCGTGCCGCAAATGCCCACCCCATTCTTCAATGAATGCCGGGTCCGCGCGGCCTCGCCGCGCGGACCCGAAACCAGCTCTCTCAATCAGCCTCAATCATGCGCCCCGCCCTCATCGAGAACGAAGAAAGCACCCGCCAGGCCCTCCGCGGCACATGCGAGAGATCTTCAACCCGTCTGCACTAACTTCGGTGCGGGGTTATTGCCACTTAGTCGGCAACTTAGGGCCACTTACTGTCCAAATAAGTACTAAAAACCCTGTATTTTCCGCACAAATGCACCCCTTTGCACCATAACTGGTGATATCCACAGGAATAATTGACTTTTGCACTTGCATCCACAGATTCACCAGTCTTAACGTCTCATTCAACTGATGACTCAGTAGGGAGTTGGATGTTGGTTGCCGGATGGTTGGCAGCTGGCAGCCGGTGAAAGCCGGAGGCAAGCAGCAAGCCAGGCGAGAAGATTAAGACGCAGGCGAAAGCCGGCGCACTGATCGTAAGCCGAGCCAGGGTAGCGCGAGCCAACGTAAGTTGGAGCGCGTCGAAGCTGGCAGAGCCAGAGGATGAGACAGAAGGCGAGAGCCAGAAAGTCAGCCACTGGTGATCCGGAGGTGCAATGGACGGCGGATGCGGGATACTCATCGGCGGCTTAGCCGACGATGCAAGGTCCGGTTGAAGTCGAAAGTTCACCACAAGCCTGGGAGAGGGATCCAGCGGCGCAAGCCGAGGGGTTCAAACCGCAAGCCCAATGAACCAGCGTTCAGCGAGATTCCGGGTCGCACGACAGCAGAGTGAGGGAGCTGGGGTCCGGCGCAAGCCGGAAGACCAACCAAGACTCCGCTGAAGGACTCAGGGAACGGAAGTAGGCGGGAGGCAGGCAACCGGCGCAAGCCGGAGATGTGGTCGCCAACCGAAGTCCGGGAACTGGTCGCCAGCTTTGCCGAAGGATTTGAACAACAGGCGCAAGCCAGGGGTTAAGTCGTCGGCGCTGCCACAAGCGTGCAACTTCCGGCGTAAGCCGTAAGTTACATTGCGGGCGAGCTAGGTGTGCGGCACGCGATGAGAGTTGGAGCTGGTCGCCAGTCCGGGCCGAAGATGGGCCGAAGGCGCAAGCCTGAAGCTGATCTGAAGCACGGCCAGAGAGCGCAGCCGAAGGCGCAAGCCTGAAGTTGAAGCGCTGGCTAAACTGACCGGGGTAGTTTGCAGCGAAAGCAGTAAGTGAGCCGGGCAGGAAGACTGGAGGATATAACAGGAAGGCGCAAGCCCGAGAGTTATATCGGCGGCGAGTCGGATGCAGGACCCGCGGCGCAAGCCGCAGGAAATGCAGACGGCGCGGCTGGAAAGGCGGCGAAAGGCGCAAGCCTGACGCAGGTCGCCAGTACAGGCGAAGGGATGAGCACAGCCGGCGCAAGCTGGCAAGTCCATCGCGAGCCCAGCCGGAGGACGGCATTCGATCGACCTGTTAGGTCACCAAGATATGAGGCGCCGGGGACCGCGGTCCCCGGCGTTTTCGTATTTTTGGGGGCCATATTCCGGGCCGCGCTGCGACCGTAATCTTATCGCCTCGGGCAACACACGCCTCGCAGGCTTCTCAATTCCACTAAGTGCGAACCCTCTAGCGCCGCTAGCCCCGCTTACTCCGCTAACTCCGCTAACTCCGCTAGCCCCGCTAACTCCGCTGCTTCTTACTTGTCTTCGTTCCCTGTCAGGCGGAAGGTGATGGTTCCCCAGAAGAGCCGTGCGCGCATCTGCACCGGCAGGTGGCGCTCGTCGTCTGTGTACCAGAGCCAGATGTTGCCGCGGTTTTTCACCACGCCCGCGTCGGCGGTGGGCTGCACGCGCAGCGTCTTGAAGGTTCCCAGGCTGGTCTTGATCTCTTCGCGGCTCTCCACCTTCAAGGTCACCGGTACGATGCGCTGGGGGTCGGCCACCGGGACAACGAAGCTATGCCCCAGCGCCATCGGCTGCGATGCCGCATAGAAGACGCCGGTCAGCAGATCGGTCAGGCAGCCCTCCACCGGCGTTTCAACGTGCTTCGTCTGCCCGTTCAGCAGGTTCTTCTGGTCGAGGTACGACTTCTTCTGGTCGTAGTCCACGCGCAGCGTCTGGTTCACCTGCCGCCGCCCTTCTGAGGTCTGCTTGTCAAACTCGAAGGTGCAGCCCTTCTGCCGGTCGAAGGTCGACTGGAACTTGTCGGTGACGCGGAAAAGCAGATTGATGGCGCCGATGGTGTCGGCAGTGGCCGAGATCTTCTCGCGATCGCCGTCGCTCTCAAAGTGGATAACCGCCGTTCCGGCAGGAAAGACGCGCCAGTCTACGGAGTAAGTTAGAGTCTGCTTTTGCGGAAATGCGAAACCGGCCCGGGGCGGGGTGAGGGTAATTGGCTGTTGCTGGCTGTAAGCCATGGCCCCAAGCGCAACGGAACAAACTATCGTTCGAGCAACAGCGCAGATCTTCAACGTCAGGATTGGCTCCTTCGAACTAATTGGTTCGCCTTTCGGCCTTAGTAAACGTTCATTGGCTCAGGTGAAAGAACGCAGCCAACACCGGACGCAGAAACAGCAGGCTCATGTATAGCAGCACGGTCCCTATGGCAGCATTGTACTCGCGGTGCTTCAGGTAGAGCTCGAGCGAGAAGCCGGCTTTCGATCCCGGTTGCGGTTGCCCGGCGTCTGAGCCGTCTTCTTGTGGACGCACGACCCGGGCCGCGGTAAGCCGCGGGATGAGCCGTGGAACCTGCCGGCAATAACCGTCGAAGCCGTCAAAAGCGCTGCGCAGGAACTCTTCTTCAGAGGCAATCACCGGGATGTAAATGAGAGCGAATCCGCAGGCCAGCACCACTGCCACGGGCCAGCTCATCAGCGCTACGGCGAAACCGGCGGCAATGAGCATCGAGCCCAGGTAAAGGGGGTTGCGGGTGTGGGCGTAAGGGCCGGTGACGGTGAGCTCACGGTTCTTTTTCACATAGCCTGAGGCGTACGCGCGCAACCAAAGGCCGGAAAATACCGGCGCCAGGCTCCAGGCCACGGCTGCGGGCTGAGGTGCGCGGCGCCATAATTCGAAAAGGTAAATTGCCGCGGCAATAAAGCCCAGCGGTACGCGGATGCGGCGGCTGACCCGCTTCCATCGCTCCCATCGCGAAGCACTCCGGTTCACTGCGGCAGTTGCGCGCTCCGTCATTCTTCAGCCTCCGCAATGTCCTCTTCCTCTCGCTGCAGCGGCTCGGCATTCACCAGCTCGGCAGCCGCCTGCAGAACGTCGTCAGGGGTGATGCTCAACAGGCCGGCCTCGGGCTCCTCCCGGCGGCTGTGGTCGCGGCGGCTATCGGGGCTGCGCAACACCCTGAACTCCGTGCCGAAAGGCCCGTTTCGGCTGGGGTCGGTTGGTCCGTATATGCCCACTACCGGTTTGCCCAGGGCGCAGGCCAGGTGCAGCGGGCCGGTATCTCCGGCAATGCATAGTGCGATGCGCCGGCTGACGGCGACGAGCTGGTCGAGCGAAGTGGCCAGCGGAATGGCCGCGCCCGAGGTCTCCTTCACAATCACGTCGGCCATCGGCTCTTCGCTGGGCCCGGCGTTCACCAATATCCGAAAACCGCGCTCCATCAGTCCGCGCGCGACCCTGGCATAACGCTCCACCGGCCAACGCTTTGCGCCCCAGCCTGCGCCGGGATTGATGAGCGCCACCGGCCGCGTTCCGCTCGAGGCCAGAAGATCGTCACACCATGCCTCGGCAGCCGGGTCCACCGGCAGTTGCGCGTGTGTGAAGGTCAGCTCGTCACCCGCGACGGCCGCGGCAAGCTCGATGTCCTGTTCGATCACGTGAGCGCCGCGCGTGACTACGCGCTCAGTAAAAAACCAGTGTGCCGGCTTCTCGCGGGGTTCGGCTTCGCCGATGACCCGCCGGATCTTCGCCATGCGGGCAATGGCGGCCGAGCGAATTGACCCCTGCAGGTCGAGCACGGCGTCGTAGCTGGCTGCCAGCAGCTCTTTGCGCAGTAACCCTATTGAGGTCGCAGTTTTAAGGTGGATGGGCTGCAACGCCCATTCCCGGGTGGGGGCAAAATGGAGCCGGTCCGCAACCGGCATTCCGGGACCGCGGACCTGGGTTCCGGGCGCGGCCAGCAGTCCCCGCCAGCGCGGTTCCACCACCCAGCCGATCTCCCACGTGGGGTGGGCCAGCCGCAGCGCGGTCACCGCCGGCAGCGCGTGCAGAATGTCGCCCATGGCGCCAATCCGCACCACCAGCAATCGGAACTTTGTCTGTGTGTGCAACGTTCAATTTTCGCACAGGAGATGTCTCATCGGTGTAGTCTGTGGGCACCGGAGGCCTATGCGCATCAGTCGGACTTTTAGCCGTTTTCTTGGCATCGCGTCGGTTTTTTTGTTCGTGCCCTTGACCGCTACTGCTCAGCAGAATCAGGGTACACCGGTTGCACCAGCATCACCGACACCGACGGAATCTTCTCTGCCTGTCCGCCTGGCCCCGGTCAACGACCCCGCAACACCGGACCAAATCGAACAGTACTTGCGCATCACTGGTGCTCTTGACGCCTACCGGCAGCGCTGGATCGCTTCGGTCGACAAGAATCGTGACAAAGGTGAGCCTTATTGGCCCGAGTCGTTTTGGGCAGCAATAAAAGACGAGATGGCCAAGGCGGATCTCATGCCCATGTACGTCATGCTCTTTCAACACATCGCCTCGCGGCAGTCGATGCAGGACGCCCTTGACGCCTATCAGCGGTTGGGCGCCGTGCGCTTTAGAAGTTCAGAAGCATACGAAAAGATTGCCCAGGCGGAATACTCGATCAAAGACGATGAAGATCGGCTGACGTTGGCGAATACGAATGCCCTGATCCAAAAGGTCTACGCTGCTTATAAGCCCCAGATCAAAGCCGCTCGCGCACGTTATCTGGCTGAACATCCAGATAGGAAAGATTGAGAGATGTGCCTCCTCTGCCTGACCAAATCGCATCGGGCTGTGATTATTCTCAAGGTCGCCTTCCGCACCCTCACCCGGTATCATTCCTAATCATCAACGACTTCTCTCCGAGGAGCACCCCCGAATGTCCCGTCCAAGCCTTCGAGCAGTTTTCCTGGCCATTCTCACCGCCCTGCTTGTCTCGTCCTTCGCTCTCGCCCAATCCGGCAACATCGCCCTCACCGTCGACGGCGCCGGCAATGCGCAAAAGCTGCTCCACGTTCGCGAAACGATCCCGGTTGCCCCCGGCCCCGTCACTCTCTACTACCCCAAGTGGATTCCGGGCGAGCATGGTCCCGACGGTCCCATTGAGAGCGTCACCGGGCTCAAGTTCGAGGCCGGCGGCAAGGTCATCCCGTGGACGCGCGACACGCTCGATGCGTTCACTTTCCACGTGGATGTTCCGGCGGGCGCCGGCCGGCTCGACGCGTCATTCGACGTCATTGAGCCCGAAGGATTCTCAGCGACCGACAAGCTGTTTGTCCTGGAATGGAACGAGGCTCTGCTTTATCCGGCGAGCGCTCCCTCGTCCCAAATCACCTTCGAGCCCACGTTGATCGTGCCCGAGGGCTGGAAGTACGGTACCGCGCTGCCGGTGGCCGGCGAAAAGAGAAACAGAATAACGTTCAAGCCCATCTCGCTTGAGCTCCTGGTGGATTCGCCTGTCATCGCGGGCCAGTATTACCGCGCCATCGACATTACGCCGCCGGGCGAGCCGATCCACCACGAGCTTGACCTGGTGGCCGACAGCGAAGTTGCGCTCCAGATCAGCCCCGCGGTACAGAAGAGCATGGTGAACCTGGTGGCCGAGGCGGGCAAGCTGTTTGGCGCTCGGCACTATCGCGACTATCACTTCCTGCTCACGCTCAGCGACCACGTGGCCCATTTCGGACTCGAACACCACGAGTCCAACGACAGCCGGCTGCCCGAGCGCGCGCTGCTCGAGCCGAGCGCGGGCATAATGGTGGGCATGCTGCTGCCGCACGAGTATGTGCATTCGTGGAATGGCAAATTCCGGCGTCCGGCCGATCTGGCCACGCCCGATTTCGAGAAGCCGATGCAGGACGATCTGCTGTGGGTCTACGAGGGGCTTACCGACTACCTTGGCCCCATGCTGGGCGCGCGCAGCGGCCTGATGACCCCGGAGCAGTATCGCGAGATGCTGGCCTCGACCGTAGCCCTGCTTGGTCCGGGGCGGCCGGGACGCACCTGGCGGCCGCTGCAGGACACGGCAACCGCCATCGCCGGCATCGGCATGGGCGGGTTCGGGGGGCGCGGCTGGACCAACTGGCGCCGCTCCGCTGACTACTACGAAGAGGGCGACCTGATGTGGCTCGAAGTGGCCACCATCATCCACCAGTCGACCAACGGCCAGAAGTCGATTGACGACTTCTGCCACATCTTCCACGGCGGCGCAAACAACGGCCCTGAGTTGAAGCCTTACACCTTCGACGATGTGGTGGCCGCGCTCAACCAGGTTGCGCCTTACGACTGGGCCGCGTTCTTCCGCCGGCATCTCGACTCCACTTCACCCGATATGCCCGCGGCGGGCCTTGAGAACGGCGGGTGGAAGGTTGAGTTCAACGATAAGCCTCCGCAAGAGCTCGGCCGCCGCATGGGACCCAGCGACGTGTACTCGATCGGTCTGCAGCTTGGCGAAGACGGCTCGGTTGGCGACTCCATCGTTGGCGGCCCGGCGTTCAAGGCCGGCATCTCATCGGGCATGAAGGTGGCGGGCGTGAACGGACGCCTGTACAACCACGATCTGCTCGAAGACGCGATCAAGGCCGCGCAGACTTCCGGCGCGCCCATCTCGCTGCTGGTGCTGAACGACGAGTTCTACTTCACGGCCAACATCGACTACAAGGGCGGCGAGCGCTATCCGCACCTCAAGCGCGACGACTCAAAACCCGATTATCTCGACGAGCTGATCAAGGCGCACGCGGGGCAGTGAGAGAAGGCTTCCGTTAAGACGCCTTAAGTCGGCTAAAGTGGCCCTTAAATGGGCTTAAGTGGGGTTTATTTTGCGCATTTTGCGGCCCTTTTTAGTGACAGAGTAGTAACGGCCTAATTCGGCATGTGGCTTATTTTCATTGAGTTATGCAGTTTGGCGTTCCCTGAAATGTACCCCGGGGGGTTAGGGGGGTGGGGGGTATTTATTTTCTCGTGATCCGTGATCCGTGATCCGTGGGTCGTGATTCGTGGCTGGCAACATTTCGGGCAAAAGGCACGCATAGGGACAGTGTGCGCCGGGAGCGGGTAATTGCACGCAAGGGGTGGGCAAGTGGGGTCAAAACAGCTCCCCATCGTCTTAGGGTGATCGCGCCGTGGCCGCAATAAGGAGGGCGCGGTCACGGCATGAGGCGGGCCGCGCAGGTCAATTTGAATTCTTCCGCTTCTTATCGAAACCGACCCAACGGCGACCTTCGCAGCCACCGGACAAGGCTTGCGACAGGCTCCGGTCCTCGGTTTGGCCCTCATCCTTAAGGTAAATAACATCGTCGACCACGAAGGCACCGTCTTCCCACACCACGACCGGTGAAACGTGCGAAACCCAGGGATTCTCCGGTGGCACTCCCCACGTCAGCTTCAAGTAAACGCGAAAAGAGCCATCCGGGTTTGCCTGCGTTCTCTCGATTTCGAAGCCGTGGAGTTCGCCTTCATCGTCGCCGCCCGAAAAAGTTCCGAGCTCAAGCCATCCCATCGGCGCCTTCAGAATAGGTGGTGGTGGGTTTTGCCGAGTCCAATCTTCTCCGCAAGCCACGGCCACTTTCATCTTGCGAAGCAATGCATTGCTGAGATACGGCGCAAAAATCTTCTCATTGAGGCCCCAAGGGATGCCGACTGGACGATGGACCAAAACCTGCTGGTAAAGGCTATTGACCATCGGTTCTGGGTGTTCCAGATCGTCACCAAGGCCGCCGGAGCGGACCCAACGAGAGCCATCGCAACCTGCAGACAGGTACTCGGAAAGCGGTGGGTCAGGATCACGATCCGTGCCAGGTGGATAAGTAACGTCATCTACGGCAAAGTGGCCGCCATCCCGGACCACAATCGGGATCACTTCCCAAATTCGCCGCTCTCCGGATGGCCATCTCCACTTGAGAGTCACATGCACCCGAAACGAAGCATCTTTCTCCGGATCCGACTTCCCAATCTCGAAATCGTCTGATCTTGGCTCGCCCCCGAGGCCGCCACCCGAAAAGAGCCCATAATCGCGACCAGGCGGCTTCAATCCACTAGCTGGATGCTGGAGGCGCCAATCAGCTTCACACGATCTCGCGAGAGCAATTTTTTGCAGCAACGCCTGGCTGAGGTACGGTTCGAACGCTTTCATGTCGGCATCCGGCGGAATGCCGAGCGGTCGAAGGTTTACGACCTTTGCGTAGAGCTTTCGGACGACTTGCTCCGGTTGCTCAGGAAGATTTGGCAGAGGGGCCACTTGGCCGGGCTGGAAGAAGGCTACCGCAGCGGCGATTCGCAGAAGCACTTCGCACCGTGGGAGATTCATGGATGCACCTCGGCGATACACCGATGATAGCGCCGAATCGGCGGGTTCCCCGGGTCCTCGGCGGGTAGCGCACCCTTAGCTTTTCATCGCACCACCACCACCGTGGGTGCCCCATCCTTTCTGGCCGCCGCCGTCCGGTGCGGCGGACGGAAAGGGTGGGAACCACGAATGCAGACAAGCCGGATGCCCCCTCGCCCTTGGGGACCGTGGAGACCCCGAACCCAACCCCACCCTTGGACGATCCTCAATAGGCTAACCCCGCCCTCCTCCCACCGACTCGTCAAGCGCACATTCCCGCCCGCGCTCCATCCAAAGCACTTAAGCCCCGTTCCCATTGCGGGGAATTTATCCCATTCGGCGCACAATACTAAGTGTGAATGGAATGCGGTCACTGAAGATGAAGACATACACGACTCACGAGTCACGAACCACGAATCCCAACCGCCGCGCTCCGCACCGTCCTTTTTTTCCCGCCTCTCTGTTTTTTCTAAATCCACGCACAATCAGTACGGCTGTGGCTCTCTCCAACAGAATGAATAACTTAGAGAGAGTTTTCCTCCTCACAGCTATACAGAACCCATACAGATTCTGTGCGGCTGTGCACAGTTTCTGTGCAGCTGTCCCGCTCACCGCTGCAGCATGTCTATCGGCTGGGTGAAGTCCGTCACCCGGATATGCTTTGCCAGCGATGGGTGCTGGCGTTCTAGCCCCAGGTACATCTCCCACGCCACGCGGCGATAGCTGAAGTGGCCGGCCGGCCCCGAGCGCAGCTCGCTGATGTACTGGGCCTCGGCCCAGTCCATCTTGAACAGGCAGCGCACGCGCGTGGCCAGCGGCAGCAGGTAAAGCGCTGAAAGCGCTGCCTCGGGCGCGCTGCCGGCCGCGATCTGCGCACTCGCTTTGTAGGCCCCCTCGATCGCCGACTGGTAATCGCCCAGGATTCCCGCCTCAGCCAGGATGTCGACGCCGCTGCCGAGGTCGGCTCCGCCGGGTGTGTCATAACCGTGAAGAGAAGTGAATCCCTGCTTGATCTGGGTGCAGCGGCGGTGCCGGTGCATGTCGCGGAAGCCGCCGATGTCCATCAGGATGTCGAAACGCAAGGCCGCGCCGGCGTGGAAGACGCGCAGTGCCTCGTCGTGGCGGCCGCGGTGTTTTAGGCCAAGCTCGATAATCTCCGAGACGCGAGAAGCTTCGAGGTCTGAGACCAGGTCGCGAATCTGGCGGTAGGGGTGGTGGCTCGCCCAGTAGAGCAGCGTGGCAGCCAGTTCAACTTCGAGCGATTCGGCGCGCTCAACCAAATCGACGAGCGGAGCCGGGGCGATGGGCAGGTTGCCGAGGATCTCCCGGGCGGCCTGTTCGAGCTCGGTCCGGGTTTCGATCAGGTAGGCATTGGGTTGCGCGTACTTTACCAGCGTGGGCGCGGTGCGGACCTCGCGCGTAAGGAGCTGCCCGGCCTCGGCGGCGAGGCTTCCCTCAGGGGATGAATGGAGGGGTTGAAACCCCTCCCTACCAGCCCCCTCGTTTAATTGTGCGTTTACGGCACGACTGAAGTCGTGCCCTGACACATCGTGCCCCTTCAAAGCTGCTGCTTCTGCAGCCTTGAGCTTTTCGACAAATGCCTCGGCTGCAGACGCGTTCACATTCCATGCCGGGCCCGTGGCCGCGTCGCGCAGCTTGTTGCCCAGTTCGCGAACCTCGGCAATGGGACTGGAGACCAGCCGCGAAACCTGGGTCTCGAGGGTTCGCGCGCTCACAATCTGCCCGAGCGAGGTGTTGGTGCAGAGCGGCAGCAGGTAGCGCGCCACGTCAAATGCACGTGCGCGAAGCGTGCGGTCGTAGCTCTCCTGCTTCAGCGATTCGGGCCGCTCCACTTTGCGGCGCAGCACATCGAGCACGGCGGCCGTGGTGTTCTGATAGGCGCTGAAGAGTCGGCCGATAGTTTCGACATACAGCTCGCCCGACCTCGAATCTGATCCAAAGTCAGGGAAAAACCAGCCCGACTTCATGAAGTTCTGGTAGCGAGTGGAGCGCTCCTGGCCGTCCCAGCGCTGTTCATCAACCAGGACGATGGCGGCAAGCAGGCTCAGCCGCTCCACGGCAAACGCAATGTGTGCAAGGTCGGCGATGGACCGGTGGCCGTACTGAAAGTAGAAAGTATTGAGAAACTGCTCTGCCCGCTGCGAGCTGATCTCGGTGAGCGACTCGCGCATTGAGAGCGCCGAGCGCGAGTATTTGGCCATTGCGTAGGCCAGAATCTCAGGGTCGGCGCCGTGAACTGCGAAAACATCGGTCTGATTCCGGGCGCCGGGAGCGGCAATCGATTCATTGGACATGTCTGAGGTCTCGCGAACAGGATACGGCATCGGAGGCGTCAGTTTTCCGCACCCCCGTTTCGTCCTGGGACAGCAAGAACTCGGCTGGGTAACAACGCCGTTCACCACCCGGACTGAAAAGGTGGTAGAGTGAGGCGAAGCCAGGTAGCGGGTGGCCATTACAGCCTTCGACGAACTCCGGGGATGCAGCCTGCCGGCAGTTCTCGGCTCCCGGTCACTTTGGAGTGGGCTCATGCGGGAATTTCTGGTGCGAACGTCGCATAAGCTACGGCCTTTGCCTCCCGGCCGGTGGGCTGTCACGCAACGGTGGAACGACCTGCTCTTTGCCCATTGGCCGGTGCCCGCTGAGACTTTGGCCGGGCTGCTACCGGAGTGGCTGCAACCCGATACGTATCAGGGCTCGGCGTGGCTGGGGGTTGTGCCCTTCTGGCTCGACCGCATCAGGATCCGCGGCGTCCCGCCACTGCCCGGCATCAGGAACTTCCCCGACCTCAACCTGCGAACCTATGTCCGCGACGAGTTCACGGGGACTACCGGCGTTTATTGCTTCTCGTTCGACGCGAGCAACCTCTTTGCCATCGCCATTGCGCGCTCGCTCTACCATCTGCCGTATTACTGGGCCGACATGCGCTTTGAGCAGCGCTCGGAGCGGGAGTTTGCGTTTTCAAGCAGCCGCCGCTTTGCCGGGGGCAAGGTGGTGTTCAACGCCCGCTACCGCGGATTGGGTCCGACCCGCAAGACCGCCGAACACTCTGCCGGATCGTTTGAGCACTTCTTCTCGGAGCGTTCCTTTTTGTTCAGCGCGAACCGGGCCGGTCAGCCCATCCGCGCGCACCTGCACCACGTGCCGTGGCCGCTTGAAGAGGCTGAAGCCGAGATCGAACGCAACGACCTTGCCGCGTCCATCGGCGTCGATCTGCCGGATATCGAGCCTGTCCTCCACTATTCACGCCGCCTGGCGGTGTATGTTTGGCCAACTGAGCTGGTGCGGGCCGCCATGGCCGGGCGCCCGGTTACGGTTGCGGCCGCGCCGTCGTCTTAGAGCCTTGACGGGCCTCCTGTGGAATCGTTCCCTGGAACAGACCATCCCTCAGAGGCTGAAGCCCGCACTCATTTTGGGAGCCTTATCGGCACGAGTAAACTCGTGCCCTGACACGAGACCGTATCGCAGCGAGCTTTTCAGCAGCCTGTAGAGTCGTGCCCTAACACGAAATGGTGCACCATCGCCGCAGGATTTGCCGGCGAGAAGCCCTACCACGTGTACCTCACTTTGTACGTCACGATGGTCTTCCCTTTGGCTGGAACCTGGACCGGGAATTCGATGGTGTGGCTGTCCAGCTTGGTGAAATCCGCCGACTTCTGCTGGATCTCCCAGTTGTCGCCGCGGTAAAGGTGCTCCAGCACATCCACCGTTACCGCTTCGGTCTTCTGGTTGGTGACGGCGATCTCGAAATACTCATCCAGAGTGCGGCGGCTGGTGTCGATGAAGAAGTCAGTCTGCCGCCGGGCGCCTTTCACGTCGAAGGCATCGCCGGTTGTCACCTTGATGGTGTCTTCAGCCGGAGTGTGGTTGATCATGCTCTCACCCACAAACTCCATCTGGCCGTCGGCGTCGCGACGGTAGAAGCGAAGCCGGCCGGCCGGCAGCGGAATGCCAAGGTGATTTGCTTCGGTATTCCTGATTTCCTCAATGATCCTGACCTTGGGGTTCGAGTCGTTCAAGCCAAGATTCTGCGTCTGGTTGACCATGCCGGGCATAAAGCCATCGAGACGGTCGTAACCCGACCCATCGTAGAGATAATGGCGCTCGACCGATATGCCGCCGCCCTCAAGGAACTGGACCTGCTTGGTTTCTCCCTCGGCGAGCGAAACGGTGCGGTGCAGGTCGTACAGGTGAAAATCGTCAAACGCCTGCTGCGTCACCTCGTTGGCGACCATGACGCTTTGGGCCGTAACCATCCTGCCCATCGCAGCGAATCCTTTTTGCGGCTGGATCTTCGCCACGTCGCCGGCCATCAGCTTGATGGTGGCTTTAGGAAAGTCCGCGCCGGAGTGATTGTTGATTGTCACCCATCCAAGCAGGTCGGCCTTTTGTGCTCCCTCAGTTGCCGCTCCGCCGGTGCCCGCCACAACGTTGTAAGTCGCCTCCCAGCTCAGACCGTTGGTAATGTAGGCCAATTCGGCCTTTACTTTCTGCGCCTTCTCAGTCTCGATCTGCCAGCGCAGCGCCGGCTTCAGCAGCAGCCCGTCGGTCGAAGCGGGGAACAACGGAGTTCCCGGAAGGCCGAACTGCATCTGTCCGCCGACTTCGATCAGAGGTTCGGTCCGCTGGTACCCGTAATTCGGGTCCTGTGTCTGGGTGGGGCCGCGAATGATCTTTCCTTCAACGTAAGCGCCCGGGATCATCTTGCCGTCGGAATCTGTGAAGCGCCCGTTCGCAAACAGGATGGTCTTGCCCTCGTATTTCTGGAGCAGCCAGTCCTGAGTGACCACGGCGGACTCGTAGTTCTGTTCGAGGATGCGGAAGGAGGGTTTTTGCGATGCGTCCGGCTGTCCCATGTCGCGCAGGACTACGGAGTCAGGCTCAAGCAGATTCGTCACCTGGTTGGTTTCAACGCTGTTTAACCCGGGATGCAGATCGAGGTTGAGCGTGGTGCGCGCCACGGCGAAGTTGTCGTTGTAGATGGTGAGGGCGGTTGCCGGCGGCTCCGGTGCGGAGGGCTGCTGGGCCGCCGCAACGGCGGCGGAGAAAAGCACGGCTGTAAAGCGATGCGAGATATGCACAAGGTGCTCCCTTCAAGGCGGCTGAGGCTGGGCGACTCCCATGAATTCCGGTCTGCGGGATTTGCCGGCCTGTCTTGAAGAACGCCGGGGCGCGCCGAACTTGCGGGTGTTTTTTTGAGATCAAACGCCAAATTCTCTAGGGAGCATCGCGGCGACGGCGGTTGCCCCGCGACGCGGTCCGCGATCAAGCTGCGCGAGGGCCCGGCGACCCGATCGATATAATGTCGAATGGAAGGTTGCGGAACTCCGCTTGTGGTTGGACAAAGAGATGGGAAATCTTGACGGACGTATTGCGCTGGTCACTGGCGCTGCACAGGGGATTGGCCGGGCGATTGCCGAGGAGTTGGCCGCTGCCGGCGCGACGATCGTGCTGACTGACGTGAATGAGACCAGGCTGGCCGAAACGGCAGCCGAGATGAAGGCCCAGGGAGTCGACGCCTCGACATTCACGCTGAATGTGGCGAACCAGGATTCGATCGAAGCCGGGGCCAAGGCGATCCTTGCGAAGTTCGGGAAGGTCGAAATCCTCGTCAACAACGCCGGCATCACGCGCGACAATCTGATGCTGCGCATGAAGCCCGCGGACTGGGACCTGGTGCTGAGCATCAACCTGACTGGGGCGTTTCTAATGACCCAGTCGCTGCTGAGCCCCATGCTGAAGAACCGCTGGGGACGCATCGTCAACATTGCCAGCGTAGTGGGACGCGCGGGGCAGGCGGGTCAGGTGAACTATGCTGCGTCCAAGGCGGGGCTGATCGGCCTGACGCGATCGCTGGCGCGCGAAGTGGGCTCGCGGGGTATTACCGTAAATGCCGTCGCGCCGGGATATATTGAGACGCCCATGACCGCGGTGTTGAGCGAAGAAGTAACCAAGGCCATGCTGGCGACTATTCCGCTCGGACGGCGCGGCACGCCCAAGGACGTAGCTCAAGCGGTTGCGTTTCTGGCGTCGGATGCGGCCGCGTATATCACCGGCCATGTGCTCGACGTGAACGGCGGCATGTTCATGGGCTAGATGGACATGCGGAATCCGATTCTCCGAACCGCGCGGCTGCGGTCAAAGGCTGCTGCGCCGCAACAATCGTCCGGTTGAGTTTCGCTGGGCCGAAGCGGCGTTGAGCGCGGCGTAAGCTTTACGGCCACCTGGCAAGCTCCAGCTATGGTGCGCCCAGGCTCGCCGCCGGCAACCGTTCGTAGCTCACAAACGCCAGCCGCCTGCTGTCGGGCGACCACGATGGAACATTGATGGTCCCCTGCCCGCCAAACAGGCTTGTGAGCACGTGCACTTTCTTGCCGGCCATCGACATCAGCATCAGCGACACGTCCTTTTCTGGGGGATGCCCCTTCACATCCGCCGCGTAGGCCAGAAACACCATCCATTGCCCATCCGGCGAGATGTGCGGGAACCAGTCGTTCGTATCGTCTGCAATCACCTGTTCCTGGCTGCTGCCGTCGGGCTTCATCCGCCAGATTTGCATGCGCCCAGTGCGTTCCGAGTTGAAGTAGATCCACTCGCCGTCGGGCGAATACTCCGGCCCGTCGTCAAGACCCTCCGCGGTGGTGAGCCGCACCTCTGCTCCGCCCGCCGCCGGCGCTGTGTAGATGTCGGGATTGCCGTTGCGCAAGCCGGTAAACGCCAGCGTCTTGCCGTCAGGCGACCATCCATGCCAGTACGACGGCCCGGCCGGCGTGATCTGCCGCGGTGCGCCGCCGCCTATGGGCGCCACATACACGCGCGAATTGTGGTCGGCGTCGGAAGTGTCGCTGAAGGCCAGCATCGTTCCATCGGGCGAGATGCCGTGATCGTTGTTCAAATGCGTTGCGGGCGCGGTGTCGATCGTGGTTGGTTCGCTGGCGCCAAGCGCGAGACGAAGCAGCTTGCCATCCTGGTTGAAGATCAGCGCCGATCCGTCGCGCGTCCAGTTCGGGGCTTCAAAATGCGCTGCGGCCACATACTCAACGTGGCGGTCGGTCGAGGCAATCGGAATGGTCTCAAGTGCGCTTACCAGCACTGGCTCGCCGGCTGCGGGTGCGAGTGGCAAGAACTTCACATTCGTGAACGCCGCGCGCTGAATGGTGTCCTTGTTGTGCGCGCAGACGCCGATGCCGACATAGAACGAACCGGTGAACACAACCTTTGTTGCCGCTCCCGACGGACCAACCCTGCCGTCGGCGCCGGTCACGAACGCTGAAAAGTAATCGCCATGCTTTTCAACACGAACGGTGGCTGGCGCTTTCACGTTGGCCTGCGCCTCGTGCATGTTGTCGCCCCTGGTGAGCCGCCATTGCAGCGAGGTGAGCCCATCGCCATGCACGGCAAGACCCACCGCGGCCGAGTCAGGATCGAGCGACTGGCGAATCATCAATACTGCCTTGCGGTGCGGCTCGCCGCCCGCACCCGGCAGCGCAATGTCTGCGCTCAGCGAGAAATCTCCTGTGACCTTTTTCCAAACGTAATGGAAATCGTCTTCGGCCCACCAAATGTTGTCGCCGCTGCCGGTGAGCGTGTAGGTTCCGGTCGAAGCGTCGTACCCTGCCGAGCCCGGATGAAGTATCGTGCCCACATCCTGCTGGCCGTCGAAGATTCCGAGCGTGGTGGACTGTGCCGAAAGCGCCGACGCGGCAATGATGGCGCCCAAAAACGTGGGCGCAAGGCCGGTCAACCGGCGGCTGATTGAAGCATGCATAGAGTTGGACCTCGGGCGATAGGGCTCTTTTTCCCCGCCGACTCTCGAGTGATGCGAACCGTCTTGCTGTTACTCAGAGTACGGAGCAAATCACAGCTTCGAGACGAGTACAAGCATAGCGCAGCGGTGCAAAGGCAGCGCGAAAATTGAAGTGTGACGCAAACGGGTCCGGGAGTAAGCTAGTCGATACCGGAACATCTTCCATGCCTTCTGCTTTGCGGCCCATGAAGCTCGGCGAGATTCTCGACCAGGGGTTCACCCTTTATCGCAGGAACTTCTGGAAGCTGGCGGGAACTACCGTCCTGCCGGCGCTCATCATGATCTCTCTGCAAGTTGTCGACCGGGTCTGGATTCACCTTGGCCTCCGTATTGGGCGTCCTGTGGACCGGACGGACGCCTGGGGCCTGGGCTTCCTGGTCTGGCTGATCTTTTCGCATATTGCGGCCTTCGTTCATCCGCTCTTTTATCCAGCCGTCGTCAAGGTCACGACCGGCATCCTTTTCGACGAGCCTGTGTCTGTGACTGAAGCGCTCCGCTTCGCTGCCGAGCGGTGGCGAGGCTATCTTTGGCTTGACCTGCTCAAGAATGCCGCGGCGCCGTTGCTGCCTGAAGCGATTGGCTTCGGCCTCATTGCAGCGCTCGCCTTCGCCGATGAAACATTCCACCTCGACCCGCAAGAGAGGGCGACGGGATTCATCGTCTTCCTCATCATTTTAGCCGTGGTCGGGGTTTGCTTCTGGATTGCGGCGTGCGTTGCATTTGCCGTTCCCGCTGCTGCAGTTGAGGGTATTGGGGGATTCAGGGCGATCCGCCGTAGCTGGCGTCTCAGCAGGGGCGCGCGTTTTCAAGTCTTCCTTACGTGGATGACGACCTTCATCCTCATCATGTTCTTGTGGTTCGCCATAGGGTTTATTGTCCGGAGCATTGAGTCGTTCCTGTACGGCACGCTGCACCTCCATTTCGTGAACCAGACTTTTTACTTCGTCTCGATTTACATTCTGGCGGCCGTGTACGACTCAGCAATCGGGCCGATCTATCCCGTGCTCCTCCTTCTGCTTTACTTGAACCAGCGCGTGCGCAAGGAGGGCTACGATGTGGAACAAATGATGGAAGCCGCCGGGCTGGCTGCGCCGGTTCCAAAGCCTGCCAGCGAAGCGGAAACGGCGCCTGCCGTAGTCGGGGCAGCCGATCCGGCGGTCGAGGTTCGCGACAGGCAAGCGGTCGGAGAGAGTCGAGCGTAAGGCGCAGCTGAATCGGTTCCCAAGCGGGATCTTGCCGGCCTTCGCGCCCGCTCTGAATCCGATCACCCTCCCCGCTCATCTGAGAAAATAGTGAAAGTGAGCTGGAGTCTTCATTCTTTCGTGCGGCGTGCGCCGCTTCTTGCTCTCGGCGCGGCTGCCGCGCTGGTGTGCGCACCGGTTGCAGCCCGCGCTCAGAGTGTGAATGCCTCCTCGGCCACCAACCCATATTGGGGAAGCGTGACCGCGCAGCCGGTAACCGGCGAGACGCTCAAGCTCTCGCTCGACGACGCGGTGCAGAGGGGCCTGAAAAACAACCTGGGCTTGAGAGAAGCTGAGGACAACGAGAAGGCGCTGCACGGCGAACAGAACCAGGCGCTGCAGGAGTTCCTGCCCACCATAACCGCTTCCGGCGACACCAAGTATGCCGAGAACGACCTGGTGGCTTTTGGTTTCAGTCCTTCGGTCGCCGAGAAGTTCTCTTCGCATTTGCCGGGCGGCGGGCCGGTGAACTTCGCCGAAATTACCCGCGACAACCTGACCGAGGGCCGGGCGCACCTCGACTGGACGCTTTTCTCAGGTCCAGTGATTGCCGGCTGGCGCGCTGCCGGAGCGGCTGTGCGCGCGTCGTATTTCGCAAAGATGTCGGCGCGCGGCGAGGTGGTTCAGCAGGTGGCCACCATTTACCTGCGCTCGATTGCCGACCAGAGCGAAGTGGAGAACGCCAGGGCGCAAGTGGCCGAGGCGCAGGTGTTGTTTGACCACGCCCACGAGGAGCACCTGGCCGGCACGGTGGCGAATCTGGATGAACTGCGCGCGCAGGTAGAGCTGCAGACGCAGCAGCAGTCCGAGATCGCCGCTGAAAACCAGCTTGCCAAGGACCTCATCCAGCTCAAGCGCGAGATCGGCATCGATCCGGGGCAGAGCATCGAACTCACTGACCGCGCCCCCTACAGCGAGCTGGCCGGGCAAACGCCTGAAGAGGTAATGGCCATCGCCTACCAGGATCGCCAGGACTACCAGAACCTGAAGAACCAGGCCGTCGAGTTCAAGGCGGTGCACTCGGCATACCGCTCCCAGCGCCTGCCCACCTTGAGCTTCACGGGTAATTACGCAGAAACCGCGGTAGACGGCGCCGGCGCGCGCGGCAACTTCACGGCCTTTGGCACCATCAAGTTTCCCATCTTCCGCGAGGCCGGTCTGCGCGGCAACGAAGACGCCTCGCTGGCGCAGATGCAGGCGGTGAATAATCAACTTGCCGATCTGCGCGGCCACATCGACCAGCAGGTGCGGTCGGCGCTGCTCGACCTTGCCGCCAATAAGAAGCTGGTTGAAGTGGCGCGGTCGAATGTTGACCTGGCTACACAGGCGCTGGGCGACGAAACCGACCGCGTAAAGGCCGGCGTTGACGACAACCTGCCGCTCGTCGAGGCGCAGGCCGTGCTGGCCACTGCGCAAACCATCCTTGTTGAGAGCCTCTACCAATACAACCTTTCGAAGCTGGCGCTGGCCCGGTCCTGCGGAGTGCTGGAGCAGCAGTACCGCGTTTACCTGGGCGAAAAATAACCGGCCACGCGTCGCAGTGCCGGCGCTCTCTCCTGTTCGAGGCCACGCCCAATCCGCGATCCACGGCTTGCGTTCTGCTGATACGCAACCGGCCGCCCTGCGCGGAGTATGATTCCTCCATCCAATCTTCGTTGGTCTGATGCGGCCCGAAGCTATCGTCGAGTTCCGTCCGCAGCCCAACTCGAAGGAAGGGATGCTTCATGCACGCGAAATCGTTTCGATTGACAGTTCTCCTCGCTTTCGTTTCCTTACCCCTCGTTGCCCAAGTTAAAGACAAAGACCTGCCAGAATATCTCGCCGGAGTTACTGACCGGGGCCGCGCGCTCTACGCCTACGACCAGGCGGCCTGGCACGGCACAGATGCATTTTTTGGCCTGCGTCCCGATACGAACGGCCTCACGCATTACATCTGCATAAAGACGCCAAAAGGATGGGAGGTGTTCTTCCCGAAATGGAATGAGACGCAGGATCATCTGCTGGTAGTTTATGAGGCGATGGAGTCGGATACACCCGGGGAATTTACAGCGCAACGGTACGACCCGCCACGCGAGGCACCCGACGAACTCATTGGAGAAGAGCGAGCGCTGGAACTCGCACTCAAGATTTTCCCACGACCGAACCGTTCATATAACACCGCCATCCTACCCTCAGGAAACGGCAACCTATACGTGTATCTCTACCCAGCACAGACCAAGGAGACGGTATGGCCGCTGGGCGGGGATGTGCGCTACACAATCTCGGCCGACGGGAAGCAGATTCTCGAGACGCGCCAATTGCACAAGACGATTCTCGACATGGAGTATGACCCGAAAAAACATATAGTGGCAGGCACCCATTCACATGTCCTCTCAGATGTACCAGAGGACACGGATGTTCTTTATGTGTTGAATCGCAGGCCCCTGATTCCCGAGTACATTGGCGCAGGAAAGCACCTCTTCATCGTCAACACCGACGGGGGTATCAAATTCGAGAAGCTGAAGTAGCAAGAGGAGATCAGCTCCCCTCCGTGTAACGTAGAACTCGGAGGATCTTCCCCATGCCGCAGAGTCTCAAAATCGAAACCATCGTTGTGCCCGATAGCGATGCGCTGGCGGCGCGGGCCGCGCAGCATTTTGTCGAAGCAACTGAAGCCGCAGTTGCCGCACGCGGACGCGCCCGCATTGCCATCAGTGGCGGCTCCACGCCCAAAGCCGCATTCAAACTGCTGGCTGACCCCGCGCAGCCATGGCGCGCGCGCATGCCATGGCAAAAGCTCGAGCTCTTCTGGGTGGATGAGCGCTGCGTTCCGCCCGACCACCCCGACTCCAATTACCGCATGACCCGCGAAGCCATGCTGGACCGCGTGCCGCTCGCGGCGAGCCAGGTGCACCGAATGGAGGGTGAGCTCGAACCCGATGTGGCCGCCGCGCGCTACGAATCGCTGCTGCGCGATGCGTTCCGGCTTGAAGGCGCCGAGACGCCGCGCTTCGATCTCATCGCTCTGGGCATGGGCCCGGATGGGCATACGGCGTCGCTGTTTCCGCATACCGCCGCCCTTGAAGAAATCGGCCGGCTGGTGGTCGCCAATCATGTAGAGAACAAGGACGCGTGGCGCATTACGCTCACCTGGCCGGTGATCAACCAGGGCGCCAGCGTTTTCTTCCTCATAGGCGGGGCCGACAAGGCACAGGTCTTGAGCGAAGTCTTTACCGGGCCGCGCGATACTGGCCGGCTGCCCAGCCAGCTCATCAGCCCGGCGAGCGGTATACTTACTTTAATTCTTGATAAGGCTTCGGCCGCGCTGCTTCCCGCTACTGACGGGAGTGGGCGCGGTGTTTTTGAGAGGAAAGAATGATTCTTGCGGGCGATGTAGGCGGCACCAAAGTGCATCTTGCACTTTTCGAGTTTATTGACGGCAACCTGAAGCACTTCCGCGATCAGCAATACCCGGCCAAGGAGTACTCCGGCCTCGAAGAGATCGTTAAAGAGTTTATTGTCAGCGAGAAGGTGACCTCGGCATGCTTCGGCGTCCCCGGCCCGGTGCGCGACGGCCGGCTGCGGCTCACCAACCTGCCCTGGACCCTCGACAGCCGCGAACTGGCCAAGGACCTCAACATCGACTACGTCTTCCTGATCAACGATCTGCAGGCCAACGGCTATGGTATTGCCGAGCTGAAGGCAGATCAAATCTATACGCTAAGCGAGGGCGACGCCAGCCAGATCGGCAACCGCGCGCTCATCTCGGCGGGTACGGGATTGGGCGAGGGCTTTCTTGTGTGGGATGGCCGCAACTACGTGCCCTACCCCTCAGAGGGCGGCCACACCGATTTTGCCCCGCGCAACGAAGATGAGATTGACCTGCTTCGATTCCTCAAGCAGAAGTACAACGGCCGCATCAGCCAGGAGCGCGTGGTGAGCGGCATGGGCCTGACCAACTGCTATAACTTCCTGCGCGAGGTGCGCGGGGTTGAGGAGCCGGCATGGCTGGCAGAGCGCATGGCAGCCGAAGATCCCAACGCGGTGATCACCGAACTGGCCCTCAAAGCCAAGAGCGAAATCTGCGAGAAGGCGCTCGACATGTTCGTCTCGGCCTACGGCGCCGAGGCCGGCAATCTCGCCCTCAAGATTCTCTCGGTGGGAGGGCTTTATGTGGGCGGCGGCATCGCGCCGCGCATTATTGAAAAGCTGAAGGACGGCACCTTCATGAAGGCATTCACCGACAAGGGCCGCCTGAGCCAGTTGCTGATCAATATGCCGGTTCGCGTGATTCTTGAGAGCCGCACAGCAATGATCGGCGCGGCCGCTTACGCCGAGTCCAAAGCGGCAGAGCTGAGCGGGGTTTCACCGCGGGCCGCGAGCGTGAAAATTTGACCGTCCGCGGGAAGTCCCGTTAAAAGGCCCTTCGGCTTGTGCCGAAGGGCCTTCGCATTTATCGTCCTATCTGATCCCTGATCTCAAGGCTTCACCGGTTCGAGCGCGACCTCGATCTTCCTCTCGATCTGGTGCGGCACGGGCGCGCCGCACTGGGTCAGGGCCTGGTCGTCGCAGGTTCGCTCGATGGTCTTCACCACGTTGTCCATTTTGCCGGCCATGATCTTTCCATCGGCCAGGCTAACGGTCAGGTCGACGGTGAATGTCTCCTGCCCCACGCCGGCGCCGAATTTGCCATCCGGCTGCTTTGCCACTTCAACCCAGTTGTTCGCAGTATCGGCAACGGGCGTTTGCATCCAGGGGCCCGGCAGGGGAATCTGCGGCTTCTCTGGAGGCACGTGCTTCACTTCGAGCGTTGCCGTGCCGGCGGCTGCGTCCACCGATTTCAGCGTGATATCGAAGTCGATCGAACTTACGCCCGTGAGCACGTGCGATCCGTCGGCCCATGAGCTGGGCGTGCCCAATTTGAGGTAGAAGTGATCGCCCGGCTTTTTCACCACGCCGAGTTTCCCGGCCAGCCACAGGTCGACGTAAAACGTCATCATGTCGGTGATTGGTCCGATAAGTTTGGGATCGACTTGAGTCAGGTTGGGCAGCGACGGCATTGCATTGGGATCGAGCGAAAGCTTCTGGCGAAAATCGGCCATTGCCGGCGTCATCGTGTACGGCTCGCCGTCTGAAGTCATATCGGTCCAGCGGTACTCCTCAAACCAGGCGCCCCGGTCGTTCTTCTTCACCGTTCCCTCGGCGCGGACCGAGTAATGCCAATTCTCGTTTGTGCCGGTCATCTTGTAGACCAGAGTCTCTCCCTCGCGATACTGGCGGTGCAGCGGATTTGCGGGGAGAGGGGATGCGGCGGGCGCGGCAGGAGTCTGCGCCGCCAGCCACGCCGGTGCGGCGCAAAGAATCAGTGCGAGGACAGCGACCATCTTCTGCATGGCTTTCAGCCTTTCCTGTTTCGGGTCCCACTGGTAGGTGATGCCAACCTTCACTTGGCCGCGTGCATGCCAAGCTGACCAATCGGTGCTGCCTCGTTGGCATGGGACTTTTCCGGTACTGCGGCGAACAGCAGCACCAGCAGCCCCGCATAGGCGAAAGCGTCGCCCGTCATCTCAAGCGAATGCACGACGCGCAGAATCATGGGCATCCACGTTGCGCCGGCGAGGCCGTAGAGCCCGATGGTGAATGCATGAGCCAGCCCCAGCGTGAGCCACAAACTGCGCCGCGAGCCTTTCCACAGCGCCACAAACGGCAGCGAGGAGACGAGGAAGAAGACACTGCGGATAAGCTGGATGCCGAAAACGCCCGACAGTGAATTCGGTAGTTGTAATCCCGCGATTCCAGCCCGGTAATACGGAACCACGATGGGTGCGATGCACATGCCGAACAAGAAATAGATGACCGGCCAGCCCAGCCAGGCGACTGCTCCTCTCCAGAGCCATGCCGGCATGGTTCTGCGCGCCAATCCCGCTGGTTGCCCCTGGCTGCCGAAGGAGAACCCGAAAGCGGCCCCGAGAACGACCGCCAGCGTTACGTAGAATGCGACAGCGCCGCCCATGCCGCCATCCAGGAAGTGCGTAAATACCTTGGCCTCGATCACGCCGTTCAAGCCGAAACCAATCAGCAGAAATCCACCGATTGCCGCGGCTCTCACGATGGGGGGCGCGGCCAGTCCGCGCGCCAGAGGGTACAGCCCAATCACCAGCACCACACCCGCGGCAAGCTGAGTGAGGAACATCGCCTGGAGCGTCAGCCCGCCGGGTAAAGCTATGGGGTTCACGTGAAATATCCCGTCGATCGCTCCGGAAGCGATTGACGCTGCGACGAAGGCGATCCAGCAGATTACGAGTTTCAAGAGGTCTTTCATCGAACATCCTCCAATTTTGTGATTCTTGCGTTGAAATTCGGGCCCAGCTTCCGTATCAACAGCTCGCCGCCGATGGCGGAAGCTCACATTCGGCTAGTTCGAGCCGTTCGCGGCTTCGCCGCGCCCAGCTCACCTGTAATTCCATGCCTTCAATCCCCGATTCATAGGCCAGAACCCCCGTGTGCAGGGGGACCTTGGAGCGCATTTCTTCGAGTTTGCCGCGCGACTCCGCGGCGTAGACGGCCAACTCGCGCTCGAATTCCCGCAGAAATCGAATCGTCGTCGCGCGCGGCACATTGCCATCCATGAAGGCGAAACGCAGCATCAGTTCGGGAACCCGAAAGATCGCGTCATCTCGCGTGACCGGCTGCTTGAGCCAGGCGACCAGCGCGTCTTCGCCTTTTGGGGTGAGGGCAAATAGCTGGCGCTTGCGGGGATCGTCCTGCTCGGTTCTGCCTGGAACCGCCTCAATCCAGCCCCGCGCCACAAGCCGCTTAAGCGCTGGATAGATCGATCCAGGGCTGTCGCTGTAATGGCGCATGGCCGTGGTAGCAAAGGTCTTGCGCAGATCGTAGCCGGACTGGGTTTTCTGCGTAATCAGACCGATCAATGCGAATTCGAGAGCGGATCCGGCTTTCATAGTACGATTCGTACTATAGTACGTAGCGTACTATGTGTCAAGAGAAAAATCAGAACGTGCCTGAAAACTGCGTTGATGAAAGGCAGCGGTCGCTTGAACTCTGCCTGCCGCTCTAACGGCTCATGGCAAAGTCCAAGTTCACTGTCGTTTCCATCTCGACAGGTTCCCCATTTATCGAATAGGGTCTGTATTTCCAGTGAGATACGGCGAAAACTGCCGAAGACGCCAGCGTCGGCGACGGAGCCTGCAGAATGTGCATGTCGCGAATCGCGCCGTCCGTCCCGATGTTCACTCGCAGTGACACCGTCCCTGAGGTCCGGGCACCCTCTGCGTCCCGCGGGTAAAGAGGAGCCACTTTCTTCACCAGCATGCCCAGGGCAATCGACTCCGAAATCCGCACCTTCCCCAATTTCGTCACCTTCGCCTCCTTCGCGGGCGCAAGTGCAGGGTCTGAGGGTGATATTTCGTCAATCGTGTCGACCGTTGCCGACATGATTTGGCGTTTGCCGTCATAAAGATCGATCTTCCGCGCCACGAACCGCCCCTGCACCTGCTCGATGTCGTTCAGCTCGAGCGTTACCGTTCCAAGCACCTGCACTGCCCTGACCACCGGCCGATTGGGGTCGAAGCAATGGGTCGGGAACATTCCGAAGGGCGCCTCCTCCGTCTCTCTGGGGTAGAGGGGCATCACGGGGACCGCCATGATGCAGGTAAGCTCTTCGCCTGCAGCGAAGAGCTTCTGCTTCTCTATCTGGAAGCGAACCCGCGCGGGGTCGAGGTCGGTGGCTTGGGGCAATGGCGATAGCAACGCCCATGGCAGCTTGTACTCGAGAAAGTCCAGCGATTCGCCGGTGGCCAGGTAGGCGCGCTCGCCGTTCGCAGTGTGCCATTCGGTATGCGTGGCGGCAGGGCGCGACCAGCTGCTGCGATCGACCTTTGGAGACGCCCACCAATACTCATACGTCCCCTGTTCCGCCGGTTTGCCTTTCGAATCGAAGAGCTGGTAAGTCGCCTTCAAATGCCACGGTTTGAGCGATGGGTTGCCCAAATCGTAGGACGCTGCCGCAGCAGCAAACACCGACTGTGGATCTTCCGGCAGGCCCGACTTCGGCACTGTCCCTTCCTGGCCGACGGCACGAAGCCCGAGGGCAAGAATCAAAGCGAGATGGCCCGGTGAACGCATAATGCGAAAAAGCCTAATACACGCGGAGAGCTTACTCAAGGTACGGCGTCACACGACTGCGGCGTTACCTGCGCATTGCGGTTCCCAGCGCCGCGATCGTCCCGTGAAAGAAGTACCCTCCCAGCCCAACCGTGAACAGCCAGCAGCCGTAGAGTGCGTGCTCGAAGCTCGAAACCGCCAGCGACCCGGTTTCGGCGTAGCGCCAGGCGAACAGCAATCCTCCCGCGAACGTGAGCGCGGGCGCGAGAGGGTTGCGGAAGATGATATGCAGAAAAGCGAAGGCCGCCGCGCTGGCCACAATCATCGTCCACCGGCCTGGAAACAGCGGTGCATAGCGCTCGAAGAAGAACGCCCGGTAGAGCAACCCCTGCGGATAAACAGACAGCACCGGGTAGGCGACCATCACCACCGCCCAGAACACCGGTTGCCTGCGCACCAAGCTCCACTCCAGCTCCGGCGCAAATCGCCGCACGCCCAGCCAGATGGCCAGCGCAACAACGGCGAAGATGCCCAGGATGACCACCAGGCGCCCCGGCAGTTCACCCGCATTCCACAGCCGGGCCCGGTCGAAGTGCGGGTCGCGCGCCAACTGCCACGCGGCGTAGACCGTAACCACCCACAACAACGGCAGCGCCGGAATCCGCGCGGGAGAGAAGCGATAGGCCAGCGGCAATGCCACAAAAAGCGTGATGAATTCCAGAACCAGGATCAAATGCGGCATCGTTCTACGGGCTCCAGGTTGAATCATGGCGCTTGGCTCCGGCTACTTTGCCGCCTTCAGTCTCTCGGCCGTGAACTCCCGATAGACCTCGCATTGCGCCGCGCGCAGCGGCTTGGCGCTCATCACGCCCTCGCCCTTCTGAGTGAATTGCATGTAGGTCCGCGCCAGACGCAGATCGGGCCACACCGGGGCTGAGCCGCCGTTGGGATTGCCGGTGCGCGCGAAGTTGGTCCAGTAGGTCTCAATCAACTCGGCGAGCTTTGTGTCGACCGCGCCAAAGGCGCCCGCTATGTTGCCCTCCTTCGGGAAATATCCCCACACGTAGGGCAGATCGGAGGAGTGAACCGCGCCCAGCGCCTCCTGTCCGGGAATCGCGTGATCGAGCTCGTATTCGTAGGTCGGATTGCCGGCCTTGCTGTGCCACAGCGCCTCGCTCGAGATGGGGCAATGAAACTCAGTGTCGGCGGTCCATTGCTGGCTGGCTGTGCCATACAAAGGATCGGCCGGCGGGTTCACCTTGCCTTGCGCGTCGGGAGTGAGCCCGTAAACGGCCTTCACCTTCGGCGCCAGGCCGCCGGCTGTGCGGTCAATGTCCTTCAGCAGCTGGTCGATAGGCAAGGAGTTGCCGAATTCCATCGATGTGGTGCCGATCAGCAGCGGGATCTTTGCCTCCTGGCCGGCGGCAAACACTTTATCAGGCCGTTCGCGAACCACCCATCCATCCACCTCGTGGCCGACAATGGGGAATTGCGCAGCACGTCGGCCCAGCTTCTCCATCAGCTCTTTCGCGCCAATCCTGCGTGCCGCGGCAATTCCTTCTTCACCAACCGGCAGATTCAGCGAAGCAATCGACCCAACTCCGTACTGCTCGGCCTCGGCGAGTGTCGCCATGGGAGGCCAAATCGGCGCCCCACTCTCGCCAATCGCTTTCTGGAAGAGTCCGATCGCCAGCGGCGAGGTCATGAGCATTCCCGTGTCGATTGACCCGGCCGACTGGCCGAAGACCGTGATATTGTGGGGATCGCCGCCAAACTTTGCAATGTTGTCGATCACCCAGTGCAGCGCCAGGATCTGATCCATCAATCCGTAGTTGCCCGAGGCGTGGTGCACCGACTCCCGCGTCAGCTCGGGGTGTGCGAAGAAACCGAAGACCCCCAACCGGTAGTTGATGGTGACAGTGACCACGCCGTGGTCGACAAGAGTGCCGCCATTGTAGAGCGGGCCCACTCCCGACCCGCCGATGTTGGCGCCGCCGTGGATCCAGAACATGACCGGCAGCAGATGCTTCGCTGGCCAGTCGGGCGTGACCACATTCAGGTAGAGACAATCCTCCCTGCTGGATTCGGCGGCGAGTTTATTCCAGTCGCCCTGCACCGGCTGCGCGCAGGAAGCGCCGTAGGTTACGGCATCGCGGACGCCGTTCCACGCTTTGGCCGGCACGGGCTCACGCCAGCGCCGGTCGCCAACTGGCGGCTCGGCGTAGGGAATGCCGAGGAACTGTGCGCCGCCGTTCGGGCGCGCCATGCCGCGAAGCTGGCCGGCCCTGGTGGTGACGACCGGTGAATCGGGCTGAGAACCGGAAGCTTGAGCATGAAGGGGACCCGGAGCAGTAGCGATGAGCGACGCAGCGAAGACTGCGAATACGATGGCTGCATTGCGGCCGGTTTTCATGGGTGATTCTTACCCTCCCTTGCATGAAGTCGAATTTTAGCAGCGTACATTGCACATCTGAGCAAATGCCGCCGTATCCTGAGGGTGCAGACGCATGGCTTTCTCTCATTCCATCGGCGCCCGGCGGTACACATTTGGCAGCCTTCGCGAGTTGCTGGCCAAGGCCACTCCCATGCGCAGCGGGGACGCGCTGGCCGGCGTCGCGGCAAATTCAGCAGAGGAGCGCGTGGCCGCGCAGTTCGCCCTTGCCGACCTGCCGCTTGGAAGCTTCTGCGAAGAGCAGGTCGTGCCTTACGAAACGGACGAGGTAACGCGGCTCATCGTGGATACGCACGACGCCGGGGCCTTTGCGCCAGTGCGCTCGTTTACGGTGGGCGAGTTTCGCGACTGGCTGCTGAGCGACGAGGCGACGGGCGAGCGGATTGCGGCGCTCTCGCCGGGCCTTACTCCGGAGATGGCGGCAGCGGTGAGCAAGCTGATGCGGGTGCAGGACCTGATCGCCGCGGCCCGCAAGATTCGCGTGGTGACCCGGTTTCGCACTACGGTGGGGTTGCAGGGAAGGCTGAGCGCACGCCTGCAGCCCAACCATCCAACCGACTCGCCGGCGGGAATTGCTGCGGCGATCCTCGACGGCCTGCTGATGGGCTCGGGCGACGCGGTGGTTGGCGTCAATCCCGCGGCCGATACGGTGGAGGGGACTGTTGAGCTGCTGCGCATGATCGACGCAATGCGGCAGCGGTTCCGCATTCCCATGCAAAGCTGCGTGCTGGCACACATTACCACGCAGATGGCAGCTCTCGAGCGCGGCGCGCCCGTCGACCTGCTCTTCCAATCGATTGCCGGCACTGAAGCTGCGAATCGCAGTTTCGGCGTCACGCTCGCTCTGCTTGCCGAGGCGCACGAGGCCGGCAGGGCGCTGCATCGCGGAGCCGTATGCGCCGATGGCAGCACGGGCGGGAACATCATGTACTTTGAAACCGGGCAGGGATCGGCGCTTTCGGCGGGCGCGCATCTCGGCACAGGCGGCCTGGGAGTCGATCAGCAGACGCTTGAGGCCCGCGCTTACGCCGTTGCGCGGCGCTTCAAGCCCATGTTGGTGAACACTGTGGTGGGTTTCATTGGCCCCGAGTATCTTTACGACGGAAAACAGATTATCCGCGCCGGGCTTGAAGACCACTTCTGCGGCAAGCTGCTCGGGCTGCCGATGGGCTGCGATGTGTGCTATACCAACCACGCCGAGGCCGACCAGGACGATATGGACACGTTGCTGACGCTGCTGGGCGCAGCGGGCGTGAACTACATCATGGGCGTGCCCGGCGCTGACGACGTAATGCTCAATTACCAAAGCACCAGCTTTCACGACGCTCTGTATCTGCGCCGGGTTCTGGGTCTGCGGCCTGCGCCGGAGTTCGAAGCGTGGATGAAGGGCGATGGCTTTGTCCGGCTTGCACTTGAAGCCGTAATCCTGAAAGGCTGATGACGGCATGAGCGACCATCCCCACGAGGAACGCGAACCGGCAGCGGTGCTGAAACCGCAGGACGCAAACCGCCTGCGCGCGCTCACGCCTGCCCGCGTGGCCCTCGGGCGCACCGGAGTGAGCCTGCCCACGCGCGCGCGGCTCGACTTTGACCTCTGCCACGCAATGGCGCGCGATGCCGTGCATGCGCGGCTTGAGACTGCGGCGCTGGCCAAGACGCTGCGTAATCTCACCGGGCTCGAGGTTCTCTGCCTTCACTCCGGCGCGCCCGACCGCGCAACCTATCTTCAAAGGCCCGACCTGGGCCGCAAGCTCGATGAGCCCAGCGAAAAGCTGCTTGCGCAATCCGCGGCCGAGGGCCCATTCGATCTCGCGCTGATCGTTGCCGACGGCCTCAGTGCGTTGGCCGTCGAGCGCCACGCCCCGCCAATGCTCGAAGCATTCCTGCCCCTGTTTGCCGGCTGGCGCCTGGCTCCGCTTTCGGTAGCCGAACAGGGCCGCGTGGCCATCGGCGACCAGATCGGCGTGGCGCTTGGCGCACAAATCTCCGTCATTTTCATTGGCGAGCGCCCGGGACTAAGCTCGCCCGACTCGCTTGGCGTCTACATTACGTGGGAGCCGCGCCCGGGCCGCACCGATGCGGAAAGAAACTGCATCTCGAACATTCGCGCCGAGGGATTGAGTTACGCGCAGGCCACGGCGCAGCTGAGCGCTATTCTGGGGCTGGCGCGCCGGTTGCGCCTGACCGGCGTTACACTCAAGCTCCAGGCGCATTCTCTTCAGGAAGGTTGAGCCGTGTACCGACTGCTGGGTCAATGGCTGCTGCGCATCTTCCTCGCGTTCGCGGTGTGTTTTATTGCTGCCTGGGTCGGCGATTTTACCCTCTTCCAGCTGCGCGGCAAGCCCACTTCAGCCGTCACCATCAATCGCTACATGGGCGTCCCGCTCAAGGGCCAGAAAGAGGAGTACGACTACCTCGGCACCTTCAGCGTGCCTTGCTCGCGCTCGCTTTTTCCCCAGGGCGGCAACGACCCCTGCTGGCAATTGCGCCGCAACCCCAACCAGTGGGAGAACCTGTAGGCGGCGTCGCTGGGGCCTCCCGGAATGCCACTCGGAGCGTGCTCGCGTTCGCACATCACATCCGCACGTGACATGAATCACTCACTCCAAATTAAAAGCGGGACTAGAGTCTATGGATATTCGAGACAGGCGAACCCTATGTACAGCCGCACACAGAACGACAATGGCAGCTACAACACCCGCTGCCTCGACTGCTTCCTTACGGTTGCTTCAGCGGTTGAATCGGAGCAGGAACTGGAGCTGATTGAAACCCATCACTGCTGCCCTGAAAAGGTGCTGTCACAACTACTCACTCAACGGAACAACATGGCAGCGCACGCAGTGCGGAACTGAGCGCCCGGCAGCCCGCGCAAAGCTGGATCGCGGGCGCTACTCTTTGGATCCGGTTTCGAGCAAAACGAAGGAATTTCCGTCTTCGTCACGCACAGAAACAATCTCCTTCTTTTCCTGCCTGACTGCGACAACACCCAGCCGCCTGAGCTGGTCGGCTGCTTTGCGCGCGTCGGGCACGGGCATGAGGATTTGCGGCCGGCTGCCGGCGGCAGCCTGGCTGATCTCAATGTGCAGGTCCGGCGCGCCGGGCGTGGTCAGGTGGACCGCGCTGCCGGCGTCCTCGGCCTCAAAGCCGAGCCTCGTATAGAAATTCTTCATAACCGCCAGTTCGCTGACCGGCATTACAAAGCCGATGATGGCGTTTGAGACGCGATTCGGGCCCAGGTGCTGTCCGCGGTCGAGGGTGTGACGCGATTCCGGTATGTACTGCGTGAATTCGGTCAAGAGTCCGCTTGGATCCTTCAGAGACGAGAGCAGGTTCCCAGCGGTTCCTTTTTTCACCGGTGAGGGGTCAAGGCCGGTCGAAGCGTAGAACTTCTGGAGGACATTCAGGTCGCCGGCCTCGTAGCAAACGTGCATCCAGCCGAGTGGCTGCGAAGGGCCGGTTCGCGAATAGACCTCAATGAACTGCCGGTCGTTGACCTTCACAAAAACTTCGAGCGCATTCGGGCCCAGCGTCGAGGCAAAAGCCTCTTCGAACCCGAGCTTGCCCAGGAAGGCCACTTCCCTGTCGACGTCGCTCACCCGCAGCGCAATGTTGGCAATGCCTGTAATGCCATTGCCCGGCGCCGGCGGCTGCGCAACCGCGCTCAACGTGCCGGCAATTAGAACCGCGCCGGCCAATATTCGAAGTCTCCGTATCCAGGTCATTTCCGCACCTCTCAGGTCTCCTTTTTCTTTGATGCGGGCTTTCCTGATCCCTGATCCCTGTCCCCTGCCTTTTTCACCGGCAGAGCCAGCCGCCGTCGACCGCCAGAATGTGTCCGTGGATGTAGTCGCTGGCGCTTGACGCAAGAAAGACCGCGGCGCCTGCCAGATCTTCCGGAATTCCCCAGCGCCCCGCCGGTATTCGCTCGAGGATCTGCCCGGAGCGCACCGGATCGTTCTTGAGCGCGGCGGTATTGTCGGTGGCCATGTAACCCGGCGCGATGGCGTTCACATTCACGCCCTTGCCCGCCCATTCGTTGGCGAAGGCCTTGGTCAGTTGGCCCACCCCGCCCTTGGCCGCGGCATACGAAGGCACGTTGACGCCGCCCTGAAAGGTGAGCATCGAGGCGATGTTGACGATCTTTCCGTGGCCCTTTGCGAGCATGTGCCGGCCGGCGTGCTGCATCAGGCGGAAGACGCTCGAAAGATTGACCGCAATCACCGTCTCCCAGTCTGCATCGGAGTGATCCACGGCCGGAGCGCGGCGAATGGTGCCGGCATTGTTGACAAGAATGTCGATGGCTCCGAAGTGCGCCACGGTCTCTTCCACCAGCATTGCGCAGGCGCGGGCATCGCCTACGTCGCCGACCAGGCCGAGAGTGGGAACGCCAAGCGCAGCCAGCTGTTGCAGGGTCTCTTCGGGCATGCGGCTTGAGCCATGCACGGCCACGCTCGCACCGGCTTCAGCCAGCGCCAGCGCGATTCCGGCGCCCAGCCCGCGCGACGACCCGGTGACGAGTGCAGTTTTACCGCTGAGGTTGAATCGGTCGAGGATCAAAGCGAGTCCTTTCCAGTGTAGTTGCACGAACAAGGACGAGGATAAACGGTGGTTTTTGGAGGACGCAATGCATCATCCCATCCTGGCCACTTCTCTAAGCTGGTGCGCAACGGCTTCGAGAAATGTCTCCACGCTGGTATCGGGGGGGATGGCAAGGCCGCTCTTGGCGCATAGCGCCGCCGCGATTCTCTGGGCCAGCGCGGCGCGCACCGCCAATTCCATATCCAGCCGGCGCGCGAAAAAGCCCTCCAGCACCTGCAAATCGCTGCCGGTGAGTTTGGCCAGCGCCGGGGTGGGCAACACCACGCGAAGGTGCGGAGGCGCCATTCGCGCGTTCTCAGGCGCGGGCGGCTGAAAGGCCTCGGCCGTGATCGTCCGCGAGCCCATCTCGCCCCAGTGCGGAGTGTCGATCTCGCGGTCGTGCACCACCAGCGTTCCGGCTACCATATCGCCCAGCCGCTGGTTCTGCTTGCTGAGGAAGATCGCGATTACGCCCACCGCATAAAAGCCAGGCAGGTAATCGATGTACCGCACCAGGTTCCGCGCCAGCGACTCGAGAAAGCTGATGGCCCGGCCGGAGCGGTGAATCACGCGGATCTTTGCCACGCGCTTGCCGGGAGTTTTGCCGTTCCAGAAAGCCTCAAACAACGCGAAGTAGCCCCAGACCACAATAAAGATGAGAATCAAGATGAAACCGATAATCCAGTTTTCAGACCAGCTTGCGAAAGCGTGCACCGAGGCAAGCACGACAATGAGCAACAGGCCGAAGACAAAGCCGCCCACCATCAGAATCAGGTAGTCCACCACAATGGCGATAAAGCGGCTGCCGATTCCGGCGACCGGCATCTCGATGGAAACGAGCTCCGGGGTGTCGATGTTAAGCTGGTTGGCAATCGGATCCATGGCTCAGATTCTCTCTAATCGTTGGCTCGAAAAACGGCGTCCTTACTGGGAGCGGCTTTCGAAACTTCTCGCCCAGGCCGGCTCCGGCGGGGTTGGACAGCTTACCCGCGCCGAACTGCAGGAGACAGCGCTGCTCTACCGCCAGGTGGCCAGCGACCTTTCCACGCTGCGCCAGGACGCCACTGCACGCGCCTATGCCGAGCACGTCAATCAGTTATTGGCTCGCGCCCACAATATCATCTATTCCACCCGGCGGACCAGTTTTCTGGGCTTGTTGCGCTATATGCGCGACGGTTACCCGGCAGTCTTCCAGCGCAATCTGCGTTACGTGATCGTCGCGCTGCTTATTACTTTGGCGGGCGGCGCGCTGGGCTCGGTCGTCACCCTGGCCCGGCCGCAGTTCATGCGCACCATGCTGGGACCGGAGATGGTGGCGACCATCGAGCGCCACGAGATGTGGACGCATTCGGTCGTCGCCGTGGCGCCGGCTGCCAGCGGCGCCATCATGACCAATAACCTCTCGGTCTCGTTTGTCTGCTTCGCCGGCGGCATTACCTTTGGCGGGATCACCCTCTATTCGCTCTTCTTTAACGGACTTTTGCTGGGGGTGATCGGCGCTGCCTGTCAGCAGCATGGCATGGCGGTTGACCTGTGGAGCTTTGTGGCCCCGCACGGCTCGCTGGAGCTGCCGTCGATCATTCTTGCCGGCGCCGCCGGCCTGCGCCTGGCGCACGGGGTTGTCTTTCCCGGCATCTACCGCTGGCGCGACGCCATTGCCCTTTCGGGCGCCGAGGCTACGCGCCTGGTCGCGGGCATTATTCCGCTGCTGGTGATCGCGGGAATCCTCGAGGGATTCTTCTCGCCCTCGGCCGCCCAGGTGTGGCTCAAATTCACCGTGGGAGCGATGCTGTTCACGCTGCTGAACCTGTGGCTGTTCAGGCCGCTGCCCGATCTCAAGCCCCCTTTGGAGCCTTCACGGCGAGCCTGATCCCAAGGGCCTTCATGACTGCCAGCGTCGTTTTCAGCGTAGGGTTCCCACGACTGCTCAACGAACGATAGAGTTGCTCCCGCGAAAGCCCGGTCCGGTTCGCAACCTCCGCCATTCCCCGAGAGCGTGCTACCACGCCCAGAGCATGCGCAATGTAGGCTGAGTCGCCGGTCTTGAAGGCTTTCTTAATGAAAACTGCGACGGCTTTGCCCGACTTGAGATTCTCTGCGGGGTCGTAATTCGTGATCTTGTCAATTTTGCGCATGTTTCCACTCTGCCTGAGTTGGAGCATCGACCAACTGTAGTTTATAGACTACACTCCTTCCGTCTGCCGGTCAATGTGAGCTCCGATGCCCGCAGGCTGCTACGATGCAAGCTTCGTCCGCCGCGCCACAAGCTCGCCGGCGATCTGCTGGTTCCTCTTGCGGTGAGCTGAATCCCCGATTGCGCGCGGTGGCCGATTTCCTTGAGGATTCTCCCTGCGCGCCTAAAGCATCGCCCGCTCTTTCACCCGCAGGTACTGGTTCAGTACGGCCGAGGTGAGCCGCTCGGGGTCGAGGTCGAGTGTGAGCGCGCCCTGTTCGCGCAGCCTCGCCAGCAGCAGCTCGCGGCGGCCGGCGAGCTCCTGCGCGGCCGAGGCGCGGAACATCTGCTCCACGTTCTTCGGCCAGCCTGTGGCAAGCGCCTCAACCTCGGGCTGGGCCATGGCCACAAACAGCAGCACGTGCCGGTGCAGCAGTTGCAT
>Ga0326727_10003916_pt1 | contig 46221 bp, 36 predicted proteins | sample MB2enrmetagenome_FD_207643 | JGI IMG/M metagenome (GOLD analysis project Ga0326727, IMG submission 207643) | Lab enriched peat soil microbial communities from McLean, Ithaca, NY, United States - MB29MY | ecosystem: Environmental > Terrestrial > Soil > Wetlands > Peat | place: USA: New York... | reverse complement strand
TTTGGTCTGACAGCAGAACCAATATTACCCACCACGAGCTCGTTCTGAAAGCCTGGCCGGCTGTCGCGGATCGCTTGACGCCGACCGCCACCTACATTACCATCCAACCATCAGGTGGTCGGACCAAAAGTTCCTGTTCACCATGGGGAAGGTAACGCAGGATCGCTGGGGTCCGCCGCTGTCTGTTGGGAAAGCTCACAACGTAGCTACCAGGAAGAACAACCAGGAGGTGGGACCCATGAAACTGAAGATTCGGAACCTTGCAGTCGCGGCTGTTGCAGTCGTGACGGCGCTGATGATGGTGTCGCTCGGCGGAGTCGCAGCCAGCGCATCCAGCAATCACAGCCGGGCGTCAGCAACGCAAGGGCCGTGGGTGATCGGCTACAGCGGCGGATACTACGGGAACGCCTCGCGCGTGCAGATCGAAGCCGAGGTGCAGGCATATGCTGCAAATCCGGCTATCAAGCCTGAGATCAAGAAGTTGATCATCAACAACGCGGGCACCAGCGTCGCGGCGCAGATCGCCGCCGTGGATGCGATGATCGCTGAGCACGTGAACGCGATTCTGATCGACTCGAACTCGTTGACAGGTCTCAATCCCGCCATCGCTGCGGCCCATAAGGCAGGCATCGTCGTTGTCGCAGACAATGACCTAGTGAGCTCTCCGTACGCGTACGATGTGCAGACGATCGGCGTGCAGTTCGGTGCCGGGCTGATGCAGGGCCTGGTTACGATGCTGCACGGGAAGGGCAACATCGTCGAGCTGAGAGGCATCGCTGGCAACGCAACCGAGGAGCAAGAGGAATCTGGGATGAGCCAGGTTCTGGCGAAGAATCCCGGTGTCCACGTGCTCGCCTATGCATACGCGAACTGGGACGATGCCCAGGCGCAGGCAGACATGGCCAACCTGCTCTCACGTTATAACGACATCACGGGTGTGTTCACTGGCGGCGACATGGAGCAGGGCGCGGTCCGTGCCTACGTCGCCTCCCACACAAAATTCGTTCCGGTCTCTGGAACACCTGAGAACGGTTTTGCCTGCATGCTCAAGCAGTACAAGTCTCAGGGGCTTATCGGCTCGATGACCGACGGCCACCTTTGGGAGAGCGCGCTCGCGCTGAAGGTGGCGCTTGCGCTTCTCTCGGGTAAGACGGAGCCGAAGTTCATCCCGATCTCAACGATCTCGTGGGACGACTCCCAGTCAATCGCGCGGTGCGATCCGAGTGCTCCGGCCACGATGGTTCTGGTGGTCACCAGCCCGCAACTCGGCAGCGTGCAGCTCACGGTTTCGGAAGTGAAGCAGTACATGGGTTAACCGGGGTACTAGGCGTCGAGGGACCGTGCGCCTCGTGCAAACGGTCCCTCGGCAGCTTCTGTTTCGACGGCTGATTCGCCGCCTTCTATCTTGGAGGTTTCTGAGCAACATGTGGCCCGGCGTGGGTGGGCGAGTTCGTGGGTCTTGAGGGGCAGTCCGCGGAAGCTATGAACGCACGAGGCTCTGAGATGTCTTTGCCTGGCGACGAAGTTCTCGGAGTGAACGGCATTTGCAAGCGATTCGGCGGAGTCGAGGCACTCCATGATGCAGACCTGACGGTATCGCGAGGAGAGGTCCACGCGATCCTCGGTGAGAACGGCGCCGGGAAGAGCACTCTGGTGAAGATCATCGCCGGTGTCTTCCGGCCCGACGAAGGCGAGATACGGCTCGACGGTCAAGTGTTTCGGGCGATGACGCCCCAAGGCGTCCGGGAGCTGGGAATCTCCGTCGTCTACCAAGAGCTGTCGCTGATACCCGAGCTGTCGGTGGCGCATAACCTCGTGCTCACGCGTCTTCCGAAGCGCGCCGGACTTATTTCGCTCCGCAAGGCATACGTCATCGCGGCGGAAGCGCTCGAGGGGCTTGCACTCGGATACATAGACCCTCGAGCGCCCGTGTCGTCTCTGCCTTTGGACCAGCAGCAGATGCTCGAGATCGCTAAGGCCACCATGACCAGGCCGAAGATCCTGATACTTGATGAGGCGACGTCATCGCTCGGCGGAGCAGAAGTCGGGCGGTTGTTTGATCTTGTTCGCACGCTTCGGGATGAGGGAACGACGGTAGTTGTGATCACGCACCGCATGCATGAGGTGTGGGAACTAGCCGATGCTATGACGATCCTACGTGACGGCGCGACAGTAGGCCGCTACGACGTGCACAAGATCAGCCAGCACGAGGCGGTCAACCTGATGGCGGGGCGTGATGTGCGGGCGATCTTCCCTGAAAAGCGGCACGGCTCAGCTAACGAGGTTGCACTTAAGCTCAGCCAGGTACGCCTTCGTGCCAATCAGGAACCCTGGGCGCTCGATTTTCGGCAGGGCGAGATCTTGGGTCTCGGAGGGCTGGAAGGTCAAGGCCAGCGAGAGTTCCTCTCGTGGGTTTACGGTATCGGGCCCGGCTTCGGCACTTTGACGCGCGGCGATGCCCAACTTAGGATTCACGGGCCAGCTGATGCGCTCGCGCAGGGAATCGTGCTCATCCCCGAAGACAGGAAGATAGAGGGGTTACACCTGGACCTGCCTGTGCGCTGGAATCTCGCGATGGCGACTCTCGGTGAGCGCTCTAGGCTCGGTGTCATTCACATGCGCGCCGAGCGTGAGTTCGCCCTGGCGGCGATTGGCCAAATGGCAATCAAAGTCGGATCGCCGTTCCAGCCTGCGTCGGCGTTAAGTGGCGGCACGCAGCAGAAGGTGGTGCTCGGCAAGTTCATGGCCAGGCATCCTTCGGTGCTTCTTTTCGTCGACGCGATGCGGGGCATCGACGTGCAGACGAAGTTCGGTTTTTATGGGATGCTGCGGGACCTGGCGCGCTCGGGCGCGTCATGCGTATTGTATTCGTCTGATACCGAAGAGCTCGTGGGGCTTTGCGATCGGATCGCGGTTTTTTCAGACGGCGCCCCAGTCAGGGTGCTCGAAGGAAGCGAGATCACGCTGGATAGCGTTGTCGCTGCATCCTTTGCGGTGGGTGGGTGATTCGAGTTGAGCAGCCTACCTCACGTTCCAAGTGGTGTCGATGTCTCGTTCCAACGTCCGAAGTTCATCTGGCAGCGGTCGTATACCGCGGCAGTTCTTGCAGTGCTCCTCCTGGTTCTCGATGTCAACCAGAGCAACGGGCATTTCAGCACCATCCAGGCTCTCGGCATCTCCAACGAAGCGCTTCCGCTAGCGCTCGTCGCCGTCGGCGAGACGTTCGTCATCTTGACCAATGGCATCGATCTCTCGGTCGGGAGCATAGTTACCCTGGCGAATGTCACCGTGGCGGTCTTGGCCGGACACGGCTTGGCTGGATTCGGCATCGTGCTGGCCATCGCAATGGGCGCCGCAGCCGGGCTGGTGAACGGCCTGATTGTCTGTTACGCGCGGATAGCGCCTTTGATTGCCACCCTCGCGACGAGCTCAATCATTGTCGGAATAGCGTTGTACATCTTACCGTACCCAGGGGGAAGCACGATACCTGGCTGGTTGTCGAGTTGGACTGCGGGCACGATAGGGAGCATTCCGGTTTCCACGATCTGGCTTGCGCTAGCGGTGGTTGCCGGTTGGATCGTTCTGCGCCGTACCAAGTTCGGCGTCAACTTACAGGCGCTTGGCGGAAACGAAGCATCGAGTTGGTCGGCAGGTATCAGGGTGATGCGTGTGCGGACATTGGCGTACGTGGCCGCCGGTGTCTGCTCGGCGCTCGCAGGCATCGCGCTTGCAGGGCTCACCCAGAGCGGTGATCCGACGATTGGGGCTGTCTACCTCCTGAATGCGGTTGCCGCGGTGATCGTCGGAGGCACAAGCCTGTCTGGGGGTGTTGGCACGATCGTCGGGTCGATCTACGGAGCTATCGTGCTGAGCCTGGTCGCGTCGGTCCTGTTTGTGGCCGGGCTGTCGACGAATCTCCAATTCATCGTCACCGGCGTGATTGTCATTGGTGCACTACTCGTGCATTCGCTGCAGTCCAAGCGTGGGGCCCGAATTGTACGAAGAGCACGGCCCACGAGCGAACCCCGCGGGGACTCATAGAACATGTCCAGGCAACGGCGCAGCTATCTCCGTCCTGTCGAAGTGGCCGGCCCCTATGCCCTTGTCGCCTTGGCCCTGATCGGCGGGGGACTTGCTATTCCAGGTTTTCTTTCGCTTAGCCACCTCAGCTCCATGTCAGGAGTGGCCGCCTACCTCGGAATCATCGCTATCGGCCAGACCCTTGTGCTCCTCCTCGGCGGGATCGATCTCTCTGTTCCATACTTGATCAACCTCTCTGCTGTTCTTCTCGTTGGCTTTCAGGTTGCCAACTTTTCCGGACCGAGCGACTTTGCCCTGGTTCTCGTGATCGGCCTAGGGCTGGGTCTCGTCAACGGGCTTGGCGTGGCACTACTCGACATCTCCCCTCTGGTCATGACGCTCGGGATGAACAGCATCTTGCAGGGTATCGCGGTCATCTATACCGGTGGGAGCCCTCAGGGCTTTCCCCCTGCCTTTGTGACAACATTGGCGACAGGTACCGGTGCGGGAATCCCCTACGTGGTGCTCCTGTGGGTCGCCCTTATCGTACTCGTGACACTGGTGCTCGTCTTTAGTAGGTTCGGTCGGAGTATCTACAGCGTAGGTTCGAACCGAACAGCCTCAGCTCTCTGTGGCCTGCCAGTCAAGCGCACAATCATCGCGGCCTACGCGATAAGCGGACTCTCGTGCGCGCTCGGAGGCATCCTCCTGGTTGGCTACCAGGGCTCAGCTTACATAGGAATGGGTGACAATTATCTCCTTCCGTCAGTCGCCATCGTCGTGATCGGAGGTACGTCGCTGGCAGGCGGCAAGGGCTCGTACATCCAGACGGTGGCCGGTGCGTTGTTGATCACTGTGCTTCAGAGCGCCCTTGTCACCATCAACGTGAATCAGGCGGGGCAGGACGTGCTCTATGGAGTGGTTATTCTCCTGATGGCATACTTCAATCAGGTCGCTGTATCCAGGGAGGGCGGCGGCTCGAAGGCGTGGTTGCGGGGTCTGCACGGTCTCGGGGGCTGGCTGGAGCCCGTCGGGCGGCGTGGAGATGTTGTCGCGCCGATACCCGAGCCAGTTCGGGAGCCCGTCCCCAGGGCGACCGGAGAGTGACTGTGCTCCTCATAGCGCGCGCGATCGCATGCCTGACCTGGCTTGCACGCTGCGCGATTTCGCCAGTACGAGGGCCCGCGAGGTGTAAGAGCACGAGATCTCGCCGGTCGCGGAGGAAAGCTCAGAGGTTGAGAAGATTTGGAGTTCTTGAGAAGTTGGTCTGGTTGGCGTCGGACCTGAGCCTCGTAGCCAAGCCTTGGCGGGCGCGCCCTACGATCCGTCGACATGTCGCTTCGGATTTGCCTTGTACAGAACAAGTCTTTTGCCAGTGAATCAGAAAGTGAGGAAGTTACATGCCTAGTCGGAAGCAATTGGAGCTCACGATTCCCTGGACGGAGCTTGTCACGACTACTGAAGACTGGGATGCTGCGGCCCCGAACCTACTCGGGTCGTTGCTTAGTCACATTCAGCTCATCCGAAGCTTTGAGGAACGCGTCCTCGAGCTTGCCACTCAAGGGTTGGTGCACGGCCCAGCACACTCGAGCATCGGCCAGGAGGGGGGCGCGGCCGGCTCGATCGTTGGACTCAGGCCCGACGACCAGGTCACTGGATCTCATCGTGGTCACCATCAATTCCTGGCCAAGGCGCTCGGGTACGTGGCACCACAGGGCATCGATCCGCTCGCACCGATCACTCCAGAGGTCCAAGCGTTACTCACTCAGACATTGGCCGAGATCCTTGGACTGGCGCAGGGGTTCTGCAAAGGCCGCGGGGGCTCAATGCACTTGCGGTGGGCACAAGCTGGGGCGCTTGGGACCAATGCGATCGTTTGTGGTGGTGTACCGATGGCGGCCGGCGCTGCTTGGGCACACCGGCACGCAGGAAGCGATTCCGTTGTGGTCGCGTATTTCGGTGATGGCGCGGCCAACAACGGGGTTTTGCTCGAGTCGCTGAACCTCGCGGCTGCTTGGCGGCTCCCGCTGTGCTTTTTCGTAGAGAACAACCGATATGCGGTATCGACAACCGTTGCCGAATCGACGGCCGAGTGCCGTCTGTCGGCTCGTGGCGGTGCCTTCGGCGTCCCCAGTTGGAAGGTCGACGGGATGGATCCGCTCGCTGTGTACCTGGCCATGCAGGAGGCGCTCGAACACATGCGGGCCGGCAACGGACCGACGATGATCGAAGCAGACGTCTACCGCTATTTCCACCACAGTGGCCCGTTGCCAGGAAGCGCGTTTGGCTATAGGAGTAAGGAGGAAGAACAGTACTGGCGCGAGCGCGATCCACTGAAGGTCATATCCGCGCAGATGCGCCGCCGCGGGCTGATCGACGAGGCCGGCCTGAACCTGCTTCAAGCGAATGCATCCGGTGCTATGGACCTTGCCACCGCCCAACTGATCGAGCCGATCGACACCGGCAAACCCGGAGCCCAAAGAATCAGGCCTGAACTTTGGCCGAACCCAGACTTTCGCGATGTCGGGATCCGGAGCGATCTCGCGGAGCTGACAGAGTTCCGAACAGAAGAAGAATCAACGTTCACGGGTCGCCTCGAGGAGCGACGATTCGTCGATGTCGTTGCCGACACGATGGCTCGTCGCATGTCCACAGACACCCGCATCGTGGTATTCGGCGAGGACGTGCACCGACTGAAGGGCGGAACAAGTGGTGCAACGCGAGGCTTAAAGGAGGCGTTTCCAGACCGGGTTCTCGGAACGCCGATCAGCGAGGGAGCGTTTCTCGGCCTTGCGGGCGGCATTGCTGTCGATGGCAGGTTCAAACCCGTTGTCGAGTTCATGTATGCCGACTTCTTATGGGTTGCCGCGGACCAGGTGTTCAATCAAGTCGGAAAGGTACGCCACATGTTCGGCGGCACAACAGACGTTCCTCTCGTTCTTCGTACGAAGGTTGCAATCGGAACTGGCTATGGTTCGCAGCACTCGATGGATCCCGCAGGTATTTTCGCAACGAGCCCGGGTTGGCGCATCGTTGCGCCATCGACGCCGTTCGACTACGTGGGTCTGATGAATACGGCCTTGGCCTGCAATGACCCGGTTCTGGTGATCGAGCATGTCGATCTCTACTCGTCGACGGGACTGACTCCGATGGAGGATTTTGATTACTACATCCCTGTAGGCAAGGCAGCGATCAGGCGACAAGGAGCCGAGTTGACCATCCTGACCTACTTGTCCATGGTGAGAGAGACTTTGGAGGCAGTCGAGCAGACGGGTGCTGACGCGGAAGTGATTGATCTGCGCTGGCTTGATCGCGCCAGCATCGACTGGCAGACGATCGAGGACAGCATCCGCAAGACGAATAACGTCCTTATCGTGGAGCAAGGTTCGCGGGGGCCGTCGTACGGCGGATGGCTCGCGGACGAGCTCCAGCGGCGGATGTTCGACTGGCTTGACCAACCCGTGATGCGCGTGGCCGGAGGCGAGGCGTCTCCCAGCATCTCAAAGGTGTTGGAGCGTGCGGCGAAGGCCGGCGTCGAGGAGATTTCCGACGGGATCAATTTGGTCGTGAAGAACTTTGGCGGCAAGGCGTGACTTCCCCGAGGCCACCTAGGCCGTTCGGCAGCTCTTAACAGTTCTCGATGCAGGAGGTGAAATGGCGCGCTTATTTCTGATGCCAAAGGTCGATGCTGACACGACGCAGGTAACGCTAGCTTCATGGTGCGTGCAACCGGGCGAGAGTTTCGAAGCAGGTTCCGGCCTTGCCGAAATCGAGACTGACAAAGCCACGATGGACCTGCCAGCCGACGACGCAGGAGTTATGGGTGAGCAGCTTGTTTCTGCGGGTGAAGAGGTTGAGGTGGGGACACCGATTTGTGTCCTCTTGGCCGCCGGAGAAGCTCCGGTTAGTGCCGACGCGCTCGCTCCCGAGGAGGTGCCCACGTCGGCGAATCTCAGATCAGACTCCAATCAGCGGTCGACGCCTGTGGAAGCCAGCACCGAGGACCTGACGGAATCGAACACAGAGAAGGCCCTTGCCCGAGCTACGCGTTTGTTCGTAAGTCCAGTTGCTCGCAACGATGCTCGCGAACTCGCAGTTGACCTTTTCGAGTTGACTGGGAGTGGACCTGGCGGACGCATCGTGCGGCGTGATGTCATCGCGGCCGCCAAGGCAAGCAAGGAGGCTGGCGTTCCTCAAGTGATGCCGCTCGAAGGAACGCGCGTGCCCGCGATCCTCAGCGACACCGTCGTGCCGCACTCGCGAATGCGCCTGACCATTGCCCGTCGACTTTCGAAAAGCAAGGCGACGATCCCACACTTCTACCTGACGGGCGACCTGCAAGTAGATGATCTTATTGGCCTGCGCGCGAAGATCAACGAGGGAAGACCAGGAAAGATCTCGCTTAGTGATTTCTTGGTTCGCGCGGTGGCGAGCGCCCTTGCGAGCGTGCCGGACGCGAACGTCTCTTGGACAGACGAGGGGATGATCCATCACCGCCACGCTGATATCGCGGTTGCCGTGTCCACGGAGGCGGGCCTTATCACGCCGATTGTCCGAGCCGCTGAAACCAAGACGCTTTTCACTATCAGCGCCGAACTCGCCGAACTTATTGATCGGGCCCGAGCAGCCCGACTTGAACCGACGGAGTACGAGGGTGGCAGCCTCACCATCAGCAACCTGGGGATGATAGGCGTACAAGGCTTCTCTGCAATCATCAATCCGCCTCAGGCCGCGATACTCGCCGTCGGCGCTGTACGTAAAGCTCCTCTAGTACGCGGTGACGACATTGTCGTGGGTAACCTCATGCAGTGCACGCTTTCCGTCGACCACAGAGCTATCGATGGCGTGGTGGCCGCAAGGTGGTTTGCAGCATTCGCCGAGCTCGTCCAGGACCCCACGAGGGCGCTCATGTGAAAGAGCGCCGAGGACACTCTCGGAGTTTCACATGCCGGATTCGGTCAGTGTGCGTAAGTACGTGTGGCCTTTGCGCAGGCACCTCGAATTGCTCAACCGGCAAGATGCTCTCGAAAGCAACCGGCGTTCGAGTGACTCGCAAGTTGCCAGCGGAGGACTTCGCTGCACACTGGCAGTCAACAGTTGGCAAGCTGCGGTTCCTCCGCGGAACCGTGCCAAGTGTGCATGCCAAGGGGAATTACCAACGCCCGCCATCTCGACGTCTTGTGTTGCTTTGGGGCGTACCGCACGCACGCATTTCGGTACGTCGACGTCTAACGGACCTCGCCGGTGACGTCTAGGGCTCCCTCTGTCTCGACAGGTCACGCGGCGATGGGTTCATTGGACAGCGTCCGCGTCACTGGGTCATGGATGGGTCGGCGCGCCTGGGCAGCTAGCGTGACGATCACGCGGTGGGCTGTCCGACTACTCCAAGCAGATTCCCGTATTTATCAAAGGACATCGGCAAGGAGTCACCTTCGATCTGCAACCCAGGGGTGTTCTCCACTGAACCGCGAAGAGACTCCGACACGAGAAGGTGGCTGAGGTCGAGCGTGTCATGGATTCGGACCAGCCTGACGGTTGTGAGGTCCGCGCGGCCGCAGGTCAGTATTGCTGCCGCAACGACATCGCGGTCTGTGGCAAACGCTATCGGGAGTTGGACTCGTTGCGTACCGCTGTTGCCTCCGGTTATGGCGTTGACGTACATCGGCCGCAGGTCGATCTGCTCGAGGACGCGAAAAGGTACGAAATCAGCGAGACCGATTCCGAGGGCGTTACCTCCCGATGCTTGACTGATGGAGTGGACGGTGATGTTTCTGATCCGCGGATGCTCAAACTCTTCTACGCCACGGACCATCCTCCGGCCGATCACGTTCGTATCCAATCCTGATCCCGACTTGTCCTTGCCGAGTTCGTCAACGACCAGGACGTCCAACTCATCGAAGGGAAGCGAGCCCATCAGGGAGCGCGCTTCCTCCAGGAGACGTGCCTCGCCAGCACCACCGATATCCTGACAGCGCACAAAGGTGACTCGGGCCGTACGATCAAAGGCATTCTCCAAGATCGCCAGGCCACCGAGGACGTTGACGGTGTTCATGACCCTTCGCGCTACCTCAGGCACCCAGCGCGCGAGCATTTCGGCGCCGTAGGCATGAATCGCCTCGGCACCTCGTTGCTTGCCGAGACCGATAGCGCAGATCTTTGCGAGTCCGCTCTCGACCGGGCCGGGAAAGTCCGTATGTGGTTTGACGCGATTAACGAGGAGGATCGCGTCGGCCGTAGCGGCATTCGCGTCCAGGTGCACAGCCGGTCCGTTGTCGCACTGACCGATTACGACGGTATCCATCGTCGCGAGAATTGGCATGCCAATCTGGGTCTCGGTGATACCGAGGTGAGCGAGGAGCTCAATTTGGCCACGACCAGTAGCTCCTCCGTGAGAGCCCATCGCAGGCACGACAAAGGGCTTTGCACCTGCCTCTCGAAGCCACTCGCCGACAGCGCTCAGCACAACCGGGAGGTCACGGATACCGCGACTGCCAGCGGTGATCGCCACGCGCATACCCGGCTCAACCAAGCCCCGCAGTTTGCCCATTTCGTGTCGCGTGGCCGCTGCTGGATCATTTTCCGTAGTCGTCTTGAAAATCTGACGTACCGGGAGAAGAAGCGGAAAGGGCGCTGTGAAGCTGAACACCCTAGCGGTCTCGAAGGGACCTAATGCAGAACCACCCTGTTGCTGCTGCACTGCGTCACCCCTTTTGGCTCGAAATCGCGCCTACGGCACACAGCTTATCAGCGGCCTCCATCGGCGGCGCCGGCCTTGTGCCATTTGGAACAGAATTTGGCACTTGGAAGGAATTTGACTACGTTAAGAACGTTTAGCCATTCTTAGCGAAACGGACGTGACACCCTGTGGTGGTTGCGATATGCTATCCGGTGGTTGCAGACGAGATGGACTGCTGCAGGAAAGGCTGCCGAAGATGCCCAATGATCCGTTGATCATCGATGCCGAAATCGGTGAAGATGACGTGGCTGAACCTGCCCCTGAGGTGCGCCTCGCCATGTACAGGAACCAGGTGCGCGTCCGTTACTTCGAGAAGAAGACCTACGACCTGTTCCTGCAAGGGTTCGTGAAGGGCACGACGCATCTTGGCGCAGGAGAGGAGGCTGTGGCCGCGGGTGTGTGCGGAGCCCTCCGGGGAGATGATTACGTCTTTGCGACGTACCGGGGCCACGCTCACACGATTATGCGTGGTGCGTCCATGGAGGCTGTGTTCGCCGAGATGATGGGTCGCGCGACCGGGCTTATGGGCGGCAAAGGTGGGTCGATGCATCTTACGGATGTCGAACACAACTTTATGGGTTGCTACGCTATAGTGGGCGCCCATCTGACGATTGCCAATGGCGCGGCTTGGTCGGCGGTTTACCGTGGCACTGATCAGGTTGCGGTCGCATTTTTTGGTGATGGCGCGACGAATATTGGGGCGTTTCATGAGTCGCTTAATCTGGCGGCAGTGTGGAAGTTGCCGGTCTTGTTCGTGTGCGAAAACAACTTGTATCAGGAGTACACGCCGATCGGCACCGTGACAGCCGTAGCCCATCCGGCAGCGGACCGAGCCGGTGCCTACGGCCTCGAGTCCCTGCTCGTCGACGGGAATGACGCGGACGCGGTTTTCGCGGTGGCGTCACGTGCTGTCCTTCGTGCTCGGAGGGGAGACGGGCCGTCGCTGATCGAGGCGCTCACATACCGGCACGGAGGACACTCGCGGGCAGATCCAGGGAAGTACCGGTCGGACGAGGAGGTCAAAGCCTGGCTGGCGCGCGATCCCTTGCCCCTCTACCGGTCACGTCTTGAGTCGCTTGGGGTTCCGGGGGAAGAGTTGGAGGCTATTGAGAGGTCGGCCACGGACGAAGTCGAGCGCGCGGCGGAGGCAGCCATTGCAGCGCCTCTTGCTGATCCGGCGACCGTTGAGCGCGACGTTTTCGCGGATGGAGGTTCGTCATGGCGGAGATAACTTACCGGGAGGCAATCGCTGCTGGGCTCACGCAGGAGATGGCCCGCGACGAGTCCGTGGTCCTGATTGGAGAGGATGTCGGCGTATCGGGAGGCGTGTTTAAGGCGACGGCGGGGCTCTTTGAGCGTTTTGGCCCACGTAGGGTGCGCGACACTCCTATTTGCGAGCAGGCAATCCTGGGGGCAGCGATGGGTGCTGCCATGACGGGGCTACGGCCCGTCGCGGAGATCATGTTCGGTGATTTCCTGTCTGTGTGTCATGACCTTGCGGCCAACCAGATTGCCAAGATTCGGTACATGACAGCCGGCCAGGTGAGCGTCCCTCTCGTGGTCCGCTTCGGTAACGGCGGTGGGCTCCACTTCGGCGCGCAGCATTCCCAATCGGTGGAAAGCTGGCTCATGGCTGTGCCTGGGCTAAAGGTCGTCGTGCCGTCTACGCCGGCTGACGTGATAGGCCTCATGGCGGCTGCAGTCCGGGATCCGGATCCTGTGATGGTTTGCGAGGAGAAGGCGCTCTATCCACTTAAGGGAGAAATCCCCGAGGGTGAACACGTTGACGAGCTCGGCTCAGCCGTGTTACGAAGGGAGGGCAGCGACGCGACGATCGTTGCCATCGGGACCATGGTGCATCGGGCGCTCGCAGCGGCTGAGGAGCTGGAACGGGAGGGAGTCGAGGTCGAGGTTGTGGACCTCCGTTCCCTCGTGCCGCTCGATGTGACCACAGTCGCCGAGTCGGTCGCGAAAACCGCCCGCCTGTTTACCGTCGAGGAGAACCCGCGGCTGTGTGGCTGGGGTGCCGAGCTGGCATCGATAATCGGCGAAGAATGCTTCAACGACCTCGACGCCCCGATTCGGCGCATCACAACTCCGCACGTCCCGCTCCCCGCAGCCGACTCGCTTGAGGACGCGGCGATTCCGAGTGCCGCTCGAGTCGCAGAGGTAGTGCGTCGGGGACTCGGCTGAACGCCGGGCGCTGGGGCCTGCATGGCGATTCGACCCACTGTTTGGACCGTCGATGGACAAGATCCGTCTCGCTGGGCTCAAGCCGAGGACACGTGCTAGGCAAGCGTCTCCAGCGTTGCCAGGTAGCGAGGCTCAAAGAGTGATCCCGGACCCTCCTCGAGCCAGAGAACTGCGAAGAACGATGGGCAGTTTCCAGTTAGAGAGTGGAGAACACGGGCACATGACGACCGGGCGTCAATGGTCGCCGGCGGTCGCTATTGAATAACTGAAGGAGGTCCGCTTGATACCAAGCTACAAAGTCCACGCCTTACGCCTCGGAACAATTACGGCCGATAAAGGTGGTGTCACCTACGGCAGGGGCTATGGGACGCCGATCGACATTCCAATCTGGTCAGCTGCAGTGGAAGGAGGGGGCTATAAGATCCTCGTAGATACAGGGATGGCGGACGCTGGAAAATGGCTGCGATACCACCCCTGCAGCATTACACCGAGCCAGACTTTGCCCGCGGCGCTCGCGGAGCTCGGCTGGGAGGCCAAAGACATCGACATTGTCATCAACACGCACTTGCACTACGATCACAGCGAGAACAACCTCAAACTCTCAAACGCTCAGTTCTACGTTTCGCGCGCGGAATGGGAGTTTGCCGCGCATCCGATCGAGACGCAGGCATGGTCTTATGACGTCGAGTGGACAAGTCCGGAACTCACTTATATGAACTACACCCTGATTGATGTAGATCACTACGATATTCTGCCGGGAGTACGAGTAATCAAGACGCCCGGTCATACGCCGGGCCACCAGTCAGTAGTCGTCAAAACGGAGGAAGGCCTTCTTTGTGTCGCGGGCGATGCCGCGTGCATCATGGAGAACCTATCTGCTCACATTCCACCCGCGGTGCACGTGTCAGTTGATGAATCGCTTCGGTCTATTGACAAGATTGGCGAGTTTTCGGAACGTATCCTTATGACCCATGATCCGGAGATAGGTGATTTTCAGGACTCCAATTTTCCGTTGATCCCGAAACAGCGGTGAATGCGCGGGAACTGCCTGGAGTCGCGCAGTCCGGAGAGGTAGGGATGGTAACGTGATTTTCTTCTTATTGGTCCTACCGAGGATCTTTACGGTCGAGGTTATCCCGAGATGAGCGCGGGCCCAGTTGGCGTTGTGTCCACTCCGCAGACGGCTGGAGGGAAGGTCGTGGCGTTGGAGACCTACGACGTGCGCTTTCCGACCTCGGTCACCCGCCTGGGCTCAGACGCGATGAACCCGAGTCCCGATTATGCGGTGGCTTACGTAATCCTTCGCACGGACGCGGGCGATGGGTTCTCTGGACACGGCTATGCCTTTACCATCGGGGCGGGCAACGATGTGCAGGTCGCTGCCGTGCGTGCCCTGGAGCCTTATGTGGTGGGCGTGGACGTGGAAGGGCTATGTGCCGACCTTGGCGGGTTTTCTCGCCGACTCGTTGGGGAGAGTCCGCTGCGTTGGCTGGGTCCGGAGAAGGGTGTAATGCACATGGCCATCGGTGCAGTGGTCAATGCTGCTTGGGACTTGGCATCCAAGCGCGCCGGCAAGCCGTTGTGGCAGTACCTTTCCGAGCTGTCTCCGGGCGAGGTGATTGCCTTGGCGGACTTCCGTTACTTGGAGGATGCGATCAGCCCCACGGAGGCCATTGAGATTCTAGAGGCGGTGATGCCGGGAAGAGCAGAGCGGACGTCTCTATTGATGGAACGGGGTTACCCGGCCTACACCACCGCCCCTGGCTGGCTGGGCTACTCGGACGAAAAGCTTGCGTTGCTCTGCGAGGAGGCCGTGGAGAGCGGCTTCAAGCAGGTCAAGATCAAAGTTGGGGGCGACCTGGTCGATGATCTCCGCCGCTGCCGTCTAGTGAGGGACATTCTGGGACCCGAGGTAGCCCTCGCGGTAGATGCCAACCAGGTCTGGGACGTGCCTACTGCGATCCGGTGGATTCGGGCCCTGGAGCAGTTCGACCTGGCATGGGTGGAAGAGCCCACGAACCCGGACGACATCCTGGGCCTGGCCGCCATTCGTAGGGACGTCTTCCCCGTGCCTATCGCAACCGGCGAGAACGTGGCCAACCGAGTCATCTTTAAGCAACTGCTGCAGGCAAAAGCCCTTGATGTCATGCAGATCGACGCCTGTCGCGTTGCTGGCGTCAACGAGAATATCATCAACCTGTTACTGGCAGCGAAGTTCGGTGTGCGCGTGTGCCCCCACGCTGGGGGTGTGGGACTCTGTGAGGCGGTGCAACATATAGCCATGTTTGACTTCGTGTCAGTGTCAGCCTCCATGGTCGGACGGCAAATAGAGTGGATCGACAATCTGCATGAGCATTTCGTCAATCCTGCCCAGGTCGTCGCCGGCCATTACAGGCTGCCCACGACTCCGGGTGCCTCGACCGAGATGCGGGGTGAGTCCATAATTGAGTATGCATTTCCCCATGGCCCGGCTTGGCAGGCGAGCGAGAGGACGAGAGCATGAGCGCGGCATTGCCTGGAAATGTCTCACGAGAGCGGCTGGCATTGCGCACGCGGTTGCGACCGGGTGCGGAAGAGGAGTACGAGGACGCCCACCGCCATGTGCCCGAAGAGCTGATAGCGGCCCTGAAGGAGTATGGGGCAACTTCCTGGACGATCTGGCGCAGCGGGCTCGACCTTTTCCACGTCGTGGAATGCTCAGATTTTTCTGAATTGCAAGCAAAGCTGGACGAGTTGCCTGTCAATCAGGTGTGGCAGGCACGTATGGAAGGCCTCTTGGAGGCCGTTGACGAGAAAGCAGCGAAAGGGACGACAAGCGGACTCCCGGTGGTGTGGGAACTGTAAGAGCCAAGAGCGTCCCCAGCGCGGTGTGGGCTTGTCCGAACCAGATGCCGAGGACTTTGGCGGAGAGTCCACGTGAACCGTTCCTGCTGCCCGCCGAGGTAAGCACGTTCTGGTGCTTATCACCCTCGAGCCGGTGCGCAGCTTTGGCGCCGTGCTCCCTGTGGCCGCGGTGACGGCGGCGTTCAAGGGCTGCATGAGCGCCCAGACCACGGCAATGACGACAGGTCGGCGCTAGCCCGGGCGGTCGTCGACGTTTCGGGCTGTGATCCGGTGGCGGGCGCGTACCGGTAACGACAATCTCAGGCCCGGTGGACGACAACGAACGGTGTCAGCTCGTCGCCTTGACCCATCGGGTTGTCGAGGAGGAGAAGTCGCGCCTGCGCCCCAGAGACGGGCATGTCGGCACTCATCCCGAGTACCTCCACGTTGATGTTGTTCCCGTCGATGATCACCACAGGGTGGCCGAGGAAACTGGCATAGGCCGCGCAAGCCTTGTCAGGATCGGCAGGCCCGAGCATCGCGAATTCGTTGAACGGCGCGATGGTGTCCGGGTTGAAACCGTCGATCTCCGCGATGCGGTGGCCGGCGATGCGATAGAAGTCACCGTGGCGTCCGAATAGCTTGGTCACGCCGCCGACCACCATGGCGAAAGCGGCACGCGCCGAGCCCGTTTGCATGATGGCGACCTGCATCTTGCGGGGGTCGGAGTAGGCGACGTCATGCTCGTACTTCTTCGTGCCCTTGACAATGAGCTTTGCGAGCGGCCCGGGCCTGACGACGGACTCGTGGACGACCCTGCCCTCGGAGATCGCCACGACCTTTTCCGACATCGCCACGAAGTCGCCTTCTTGGAGCAGCGGCCGGACGTGCTCGTCGAGGAGCGGCTCGAGGGGCTCTTTGATGTGGATCAGGTGGGTGTGCACCAGTACGCGTTCCCAGGTACACCCGTCGAGATCGACCGGCGGTGGGTTTCCGGGGGGTGCCGCCATCACCGCCTGCCTATAGGTCGCGGGGTCATCGCACCATCACCGGCGAGTCCACATACCGCCGCAGCCACAGCTCAGTCACGAGCACGCGCCAGAACGCGAGCCCGTCGCCCGGCTTGCCCGAAAGCCAGGCGTCGAACTCCTCGAGAAGGCGGCCAGAGTCGAAGATCCCCCGTGACTTCAAAGTGTCCGAGGAGAAGACGTCTCTGATCAGAGGGGCCCGCTCGCGCGTCCATGCCGTCTCGGGGTTCGTGAAGCCGATCTTGGACCGGCGGGTCCGGTTCGCCTCTGGCATCTTTCCCTTCATGGCCTGACGGTACACGTACCGGTTCCACCCCATCTTGATCTTCTGGTCGATGGGGAGCCGGAAGATGAACTCGACCAGCTCGTGGTCGAGGAACGGGACCCTGGACTCGATCGAGAAGGCCATGGAGTTCTTGTCCTCGTAGCGCAGCAGGTTGGGCGTCGAATACCGCAGCACGTCGTCGGCCAGACGGACGTTGAGGTTCAGGCTCGGCCGGTAGTCGAACTCCGCGAGGTCGGCCGGCGTGGCGGTGAGGAAGTCGGGCATCGAGAACTGGCGCGGGCCGCCCGGGCGGCCCCTCGCCACCAGTTCACGGGCGAATTTGGAGTAAAGGTCCCGCCCGAGCACCACCTCCCGGATAGCCGACAGGAAGTGGTGCTGGTTCACGGCCGAGCTCAGATAGGTGCGGAAATAGGGGAGGTACCCGGCGAGCAGCTCGTCCCCGCCGTTTCCGGAGAGGATCACCTTCACATGGCCCTTGGCGATCCGGTAGACGGAGTAGTACGCGTACGGTGCCGATGAGATGGTCGGCTCCTCCTGGTACCAAACCCATTCCGCTATCTCGTCCCAGAACTCGTCCACGGTCGGGTATGCGTAATGGGGGACGCTGTTCACGTGGCGTTCGATCGAGTGCACGTACTTGCTCTCGTCGATGCTCTGGCCCGGGTACAAGGCGGAGAAGGTGTGCAGCGAGCCTTCGGTGTGGGTGTCCGCGCCCGAGCACATGAGAGAGGCCATGACCGACGAGACGCCGCTCGAGTCGAGCCCACCGGACAACGACACGCCTACGGGGACGTCCGCGATCATGTGCCGGCGGACGACGCGCTCGAACAGCTCCCCAAAGCCCGCGGCGTACTCGCCGTCAGGCCGCGACGATGAGAACTCCGGGTTGACCTCGGGTGTCCAGTACTTCGTGACGGCAGTCCGGCCGTCGGCGGAGACGCTCATGAAGTGGCCGGGCAGCAGCCGCTTCACGCCCGCGAAAAAGGTCTCCTCCCCTGAGTCATGCACGCGGTGGAGCAGGAACTGGTAGAGCACCCCTACGTCCGGTGAGCGCCCGATGCGCGGGTCCTGGAAGAGCGCCTTCAGTTCAGAGGCGAAGCAGAACCGTCCCGGTGTCGCGCAGTAGTAGAGCGGCTTTATCCCCAGGCGGTCGCGGGCTAGGTACAGCTGATGGCTGCGCCGGTCGACGATCGCGAAGGCGAACATCCCCGTCAGGTGAGTGACACAGGAAGCACCCCACTGCTCGTAGGCGCGAAGCACCGTCTCCGTGTCGGAGTGGTCCGAGACGAAGCTATGACCCGCGCGGGCGAGCTCTACGCGCAGCTCGGCGTTGTTGTACAGCTCCCCGTTGAACACGATGCAGGCACCGGTCTCGGCGGAACGGATGGGCTGTTCCCCACCTTCGATGTCGATGATGGAGAGCCGCCGCATTCCGACGGTGAACTCCTCGCCCTCCTCGGTGCCCCACGAGTCGGGACCGCGGTGCTCCATCGAAGCCAGCATCGCTTGGAGCAGCTCCGGGTCACGGCCGGTGAACCCGGCTATCCCGCACACGGGCGCGCTGTCACGGCCTAGGAGGAGCCTGCGGGAACTGTGGTGCTTGTGGGAATAGTCGTGATCGTGGCTCCTACCGGTGTCTGGAACAGGGAAGCCGCCGGGGAGGAGGAGTAGCTCTTGATCTCGAAGTCAGCGGACTTGGCCGACACCGAGACGTAACCGAGGATCCCCTGGGACGTCACGCACCACTTGGAGTTGGTGGGATTGTTCTTGTTGCCGGTGATCACGACACACGAGAGGGCGAAGCCGTTGACCGACATGCTCGTCGAGTGGATGGTGATGCCCTGCAGCGCGGCGGCCGCCGAGTAGAGCTTCAGGAAGTCGATCCAGTATGCACCTGAGTAGAGGGCGTACATGGCTTTGTAGGTCTCGATATCTGCCGACCCGAGCTTAAGGCACGACCAGGTGCTACCGGGACTTGACGACCGGGAGCAGGCGAACTCACCCGTCGAGTTCGAGACGACGTCGAGGACCTTGCCCGATATGGTCGTGCTGAAGGCGAAGTCGTGTGGCGGTGACTCGGCGTACTCGGTCACCACCGGGTAGCTGCCCGTTGTCACGTAGCTCACTTCGTAGGGCTTGTTGTCAGCCGCCTTAATCTTGTTGCTGAGTGCGCTGATCGCGGCGCCCTGGTGCAGCACGTTGTGCACGGCCTTGATCGCGTTGATCACTTTGCTGCAGCCTGTCAATCCGAGGACGGTCGTGACGACCACGACGGTCACGAGGATTGCCCGCCGCGACGGCTTGGGTGTTGCACCCGCACGAACAAACGGTGTCATTCCCCGGTCTCCCAGTCGTAGGCCTTGATGGCGAAAGAATAGATCGCACAAGACCTGAGGTCGCTCGACACGCGTCGGCGGGGTGGCCCGGGTCCCCGCACTGGATCGGACCAGGGGAGCACGAGCGGTGCTGCTTTGATTGCGGAGTGATTCGATCGGTAAAATGCAAATATGTCGGCGCCCCGCACGTCACAGGCGCTGCAAGCCTGCGCCGCGATTCGGGCACCTGGCCGACACGAGGACACTGGTCGCGCACCCGGTGAACATGGCTTGCCCAGCGATCGCGAGCTCGACGTAGCCGTCCGCGCCTTGAAGTTGTGGCGTGGCGGGAACGGCGCAGTGACGGTCGTCGCCATCGATGGGTACGGCGCCTCGGGCAAGTCGACGATCGCGGAGCGCCTTTGTTCGAGGACGGGGGCGAGCGTCCTGCGCACCGACGACTTCTTCCTTCCTTCTGCTCGACAGTTCAAGGTCTCGGAACCTGGCGAACAAGGGAGAGCCACGGCACAGTCCGTGGCACGGACCGGGCGGCGCATCGCGTCCTTCTACGACCTGAGACGATTGCGAGCCGAGGCTCTCGAGCCACTGCGGGAGGGGCACGAGGCGGTGTTCTGCTCCTTCGACTGGGACTCCGGGGTCGTCTCGGGCGAGAAGACCCGTGTCGGGCCGAACAACCTCGTACTCCTCGAGGGGGTGTGCTCGGGAGCGACCGAGCTTGGTGATCTCGTCGACCGGGCGATCTACGTGGACACGCCGGAGCTCGAGCGGTTGCGCCGCCTTCGCGACCGTATCGCCCCTGAGGACTGGGACGAGGAGTGGTTGCGGGCCGAGAAACGGTACTTCTCCGGCGCGCGTCCGCTGGAGTCGTTCGATCTCGTGATCCGCGGCACCGGAGAGGCAGCCCAGGTTCCACCAGGAGTGCGCGCGCCGGGCGAGGGCCGGCGCGCGCACACATCCGACGACGAGGCGCACAGCGAGTGACCAGTTCCGCGACGGAACCGATCGAACTCGGTTAGCCTACGGGTGCAAGTGCACGGGAGCTCGGGTGTACCGGGCTGAGAGGGTGGCTGGCCAGCAGGCCTGAATGCCACCGACCGTTCGAACCTGACCGGGTAATGCCGGCGTAGGGAGGTGGCCACAGTGGCGACATCGAGCCCGAAAGTGCTCAGAACGGTCTTCGGGCCTTGCCAGTCCGCAGTCGGACTCGATCCTTGCCGCCATGTCAGCTGCGCTCTCCGGTTTTCGTCCCGGCAGGGTGCCACGGAGTCGTGGCAGGTGACAGGACCGGTTCCGAGAAGCCTCAGGCGACGTGCCGCGGCGGTCGCCCTCGTCGCGGTCTGCTCGATCTGGCTCGGGGCGTGCGGTTCGCCGTCGACGGCGCCGATGACCGGCGCGACCGCCTCGGGTCACGGGAGCGTGGTCACCGGCGGGACCGCCTACTTCGCGGAGCTGGCGGAGACGCCTCCTGACTACATCTTCCCGCTCGTCTCCGGCCAGTACTTCACAGTCGAGAACACCACCGACTTCCAGACGCTCCTCTACGAGCCGCTCTACTGGTTCGGAGACCACAACAGCACGTCGATCGACTACTCGCTGTCGATCGGGAACGCTCCGGTGTACAGCGACGGCAACCGGGTTGTGACGATCACGCTCAAGCATTACCTCTGGTCGAACGGCCAGCCGGTGAGCGCCCGTGACGTCATCTTCTGGATCAACCTGTTGAAGGCGAACCGTGACGACTGGGCCTCGTATGTCCCGGGTGGCTTCCCCGACGACGTCACCTCCGCGACGGCACTCGATGCGACGACCGTCCGACTCCGCCTCAACGCCGGCTACGACCCCGTCTGGTTCACCTACAACGAGCTGTCGCAGATCACCCCGCTGCCTCTCGCCTGGGACCGCACGTCGCTGTCGGCACCGAAACCCTCGTCGGGGGCCAGCGGCCTCCCCGACGCGACGCCTTCGGGCGCGAGGTCCGTCTACAACTTCCTCAACGACCAGGCACGGAACATCGGTGGCTACGCGTCGAGCCCGATCTGGTCGGTAGTCGACGGTCCGTGGAAGCTCGTCGGCCTGACGACCGACGGGACCGCCACCTTCGTGCCGAACCGGCGCTTCTCGGGCCCGAACAGGCCGCGCCTGGCGAAGTTGGTGGAGCTCTCGTACACGAGCGCCGCGGCCGAGTTCTCGGTGCTGCGCGCAGGCTCGGGGGTCGGCGGCCCGGGAGTGGCGGCGGGCGACCAGATCTCGGTTGGCTACGTGCCCGACAACGACCTGCCGCAGTCAGGGGCACTCAGGGCGCAGGGCTACCGGCTCGTGGACTGGTTCCCGTTCCAGTTCGACTACTTCGAGCCGAACCTCAACAACCCGCAGGTCGGTCCGATCCTGCGCCAGCTCTACTTCCGCGAGGCGTTCCAGCACCTCGTGGACCAACAGGGCTGGATCCACGCCTACTACGGAGGGCTCGGGCTGCCCACCTACGGTCCGGTGCCCGCGAGCCCTCGCAACCCTTACGCGGACGCGAACGCATCGCTGAATCCGTACCCGTTCAGTGTCTCGGCGGCGAGGGCACTGCTCGTCGGCCACGGCTGGAAGGTCGTCCCGAACGGGGTCACAACCTGTGAGCGTGCCGGCACCGGCACGGGCGATTGCGGAAAGGGGATCGTTGCGGGAGAGAGGCTCGACTTCACGCTCCTGTACCCGAGCGGGCTGGTCTACACCGACGGCTCGATGGTGGACCTTCAGTCGGTGGCCAAGCAGGTGGGCATCGAGATCGCCCTCAAGGAGGTGACACCGACCACAATCGCCTCGACGATCCTCAGCTGTCTCCCAAGCCAGGCGGCCTGCAGCTGGCAGCTCGGCCAGTACGGAGCCGGATGGGTCTTCGAGCCGGACCACTACCCGAGCGGGGAGGAGATCTTCGAGACCGGCGCGCTCGGGAACGTCTCCAACTACTCGAACCCGACGACCGACAGGCTCATCGTGGCAACGACCAAGGCCACGGCCGCGGGAGCGAGGAGCGCCCTCGACGCCTACCAGGACCAGGTCCGTCTCGAGCTGCCCGACTTCTGGCAGCCGAGCCCGGGCACACTTGTGACGGTCCAGTCGAACCTTCACGGCTTCGTCCCCAACGCCTACGGGTTTATAAGCCCCGAAGAGTGGTACTTCACGAAGGCTTGAAACGAACGGACGACTCGAACCGAGGCCAGGACCGCACATGATCGGATACTCGCTGCGACGACTTCTCCAGGCAGTGATCGTCCTGTTCGGCCTGACGGTGCTCGTGTTCGTGCTCGAGCACCTGATTCCCGGCAACCTCGCGCGCGCCATCCTCGGGCCGAGAGCGAGTCCCGGCGAGGTTGCCGCGTTCGACCGGCTGAACGGGCTCGACCGCACAGTCGTGTCGCAGTACCTGACGTTCCTCTCCCAAGTGCTTCATGGGAACCTCGGGTACTCCTACCGGCTGAACCAGAGCGTCGACTCGCTCGTGGTCCACGAGTTGCCGAACGATCTCATCCTCGTCGGCATCGCGCTCTGCCTCGCGCTCGTGATCGCGATCCCGCTTGGGGTTGCCCAGGCGGTGCGGCGCAACTGCGCGCTCGACCACGTGGCGACGGGGGTCTCGTTCCTCCTCTATTCCATGCCTTCGTACTGGCTCGGGCTCCTGCTCATCGCCGCGCTCGCGATAGGTGTGCACGTCTTCCCCCCTGAGGCGCCGCAGGCAGCGACGCCAGCCGGGGTTCTCGCTGACCCCCGTGCCCTCGTGCTGCCCGTCATGACTCTTACGCTTGTGAACGTGGCCCTATTCGGCCGCTACATGCGCTCGGCCGCGGTCGACACGCTCGCCCAGGACTACGTCCGCGTCGCGCGCTCGAAGGGCCTTCCGAAGCGTGACGTCCTCTTGCGCCACGTCTTGCGCAACTCGCTCGTGCCGGTCGTCACGCTCCTCGGCCTTTCCGTCCCGGCAGTGCTGACGACCGGCCTCGTCGTCGAGTACGTGTTCAACTTCCCGGGCCTTGGCCTCACGTACTTCAACGCGGCCGTGAACGCGGACTACCCGGTGGAGCTCGGGATCACCGTGATCGTCGGGGTCGCGACCGTCCTTGGCAGCTTCATGGCGGATCTCGCCTACGCCGTGCTCGACCCGAGGGTTCGCTATGTCTGAGTTCGTCAGGGAGGCAGTGCTCGACCAAGAGTCTCGGTTCGTCGCAGACGCGGGCCCGGTCGGGCCCGTCCCGACCTCGGTCGGGACGCTGCCCGTGCCGGCCGGAGTCGGGCGGGAGGACCTCGGCACCTCACGGGCAGCCGGGACGGCCGGCGGGCGCGGCGGGCAGTCCTTCGCCGCTGCGTTCCTGGAGAACCGGACCGGGTTTGCCGGTCTCGGGATCGTCGTCGCCGTCGCTGCGTTCTGCTTCCTCGGGCCGCTCGTCTATCACAGCGACCAGGTCCACGCGAACATCGCGCTCACGAATCTGGCACCGGGCCGGGGGCACCCGCTCGGCACAGACGCGAACGGGTTCGACATCCTCGGGCGCCTCATGGTCGGAGGGCAGAGCGCGCTCGAGATCTCTTTGGCCGTGGCGCTCGTGGCCACTAGCTTCGGGGCGCTGTGGGGAGCCGTGTCCGGCTTCACCGGCGGCGTGATCGACGCCGTCATGATGCGGATCGTTGATGTCGTGATCGCCGTACCTGCCATTTTCCTGCTCATCTACCTGGCGACGCTGTTCAGGCCCACGGTCCCGTTGCTCATCGTTGTGCTCTCGTTGCTGTCCTGGCTGGGGCCGGCACGTCTTGTCCGCGGCGAGACGCTGTCTCTTCGGACCCGCGAGTTCGTCGACGCCGTCCGCGCAGCAGGCGGGCGCAGCTCACGCATCGTCAGCAGGCACATCATCCCTAACGCGCTCGGGACGATCTCGGTGAACGCCACGTTCCAGGTGGCAGACGCGATCATCATCCTTGCAACGTTGAGCTTCCTCGGCTTCGGCCTGCCGCCGCCCGCGGTGAGCTGGGGAGGCATGCTGTCGCAAGGCACGACATACCTGCTGGACGGCTACTGGTGGGAGGTCTATCCGGCCGGCCTCATTGTGATGGTGACGGTCGTCGCCTTCAACTTCATCGGTGACGGGCTGCGGGACACGCTCGACGCGAGGCTGCGGGAGCGCTAGCGGGGCTCACTCCCGCCGGACAAAAGCGACCGGCTGCTCCAGGTCGGAGACGGCTGCGCGAGCGACCGAGATGAAGGGTGACTTCGCGGACCTGAACGACTCTTTCACTCACCGGGGTGAGGCCTGCTCCACGTGCGGGGCAACTGTCGCCGGTGCCGAACTCGCTCCGGGGCGGCCACGTCACGTTTGTCGAGGCCGCCCTCGAAGCACCCGTGCCCTGGTTCCTGGGCCCCCTAACGCAGAGGGACGATGGCGGACGGGACGTCCTGAGGTAATACGGCTGTTCCGACGATCAAGGTGAAGCTCCAAGTCCCGGTGTCGCCGAGGCGGTCTTCCATGGTGCCGGTGATCTTGTAGGTTGCGGGCGCCAAAGTGGCCGGTGCCGAGATCTCGCCCGAGGGCAGAACGGTCATGATCTGCGCCCCAGTGAGCTGGGTATAAGTGACCGCTCCGTGCGAGCCCGAGACCTCAAGGTGGCCGGCAAAGGCTCGACCGGCCGTCGTCATGCCCGAGGTCGGGAAGATCTGGGTGAGCTTGGCGCCTTTCACGGTCAAGGTGAAGGTCCACTTCCCAGTGTCACCGTAGGCGTCTTTGACAGTGCCACTGGCCTTGTACGTTCCTGCGGCCAAGCCGGCCGCGGCGGAGATCTTGCCCGAGGAGGAGACCTTCAGACGAGGCGCTCCGGTCGACTGGGCGTAGGTGACGGTGCCGTGTGCGCCCGAGACACTGAGCTGGCCGGTGAAGGCTTTGCCCACCTTGTTCGTCGCAGTGTCAGGCGCGACTTGCGTGAGCTTGGCGACAACGACCGTCAAGTCGAAGCGCCAGTTCCCGGTGTCGCCGAGGCTGTCGCGGACGGTGCCCGTGGCCTTGTAGGTCCCTGCCACCAACGTCGCTGCCGCCGAGATGCTGCCCGACGACGAGACGACGAGACGGGGTGCGCCACCCGACTGGGCATAGGTGACGGTGCCGTGCACGCCCGACACTCCGAGCCGGCCGGTGAAAGCCTTGCCGGTGGTGATCGTCGCAGTGTCCGGGGCGACCTGGGTGAGCTTGGTGGCCACCACCGTCAAGTCGAAGCTCCATGTCCCGGTGTCACCGAGGCTGTCGCGGGCGGTTCCCGTGGCTTTGTAGGTCCCTGCCACCAAGGTCGCGGCCGCCGAGACCTCGCCCGACGACGAGACGACGAGACGAGGCGCGCCGCCCGACTGCGCATAGGTGACCGTCCCGTGCGCGCCCGAGATCCCGAGCTGGTCGGAGAAGGCCTTCCCGGTCGTGATCCTCGCCGAGTCCGGGGCGGCCTGGAGGAGCTTGGTTGCCACCACCGTCAAGTCGAAGCTCCACGTCCCGGTGTCACCGAGGCTGTCGCGGGCGGTTCCCGTCGCCTTGTAAGTCCCTGCCACCAAGGTCGCGGCCGCCGAAACCTTGCCCGACGACGAGACGACGAGACGAGGCGCGCCGCCCGACTGCGCATAGGTGACCGTCCCGTGCGAGCCCGAGATCCCGAGCTGGTCGGAGAAGGCCTTCCCCGTCGTGATCCTTGCCGAGTCTGGGGCGGCCTGGAGGAGCTTGGTGGCAACGATCGTCAGGTCAAAGCTCCACGTCCCGGTGTCACCGAGGCTGTCTCGGTCGCTGCCGGTGGCCTTGTACGTTCCGGCGAGCAGGGTAGCCGTCGCGGAGACTTTCCCCGCGGACGAGACCTTCAAGACGAGCGCGCCGGTGGACTGGGCGTAGGTGACAAATCCGTGCGCTCCGGACACCTTGAGCTGGGTGGAGAAGGCCCTTCCGGTCGGAGTCGTCACGTCTTGCGGTGCGGCCTGGGAGAGCGTCGTGGCGGTGACGGTCAAGGCGAAGCTCCACGCTCCGGCGTCACCGGAGGCGTCCTTGGCGGTGCCGGTCGCCTTGTAGGTCCCGGCCACCAGATTCGCCGGGGCCGAGACCCTGCCGGAGGACGAGACGGTCAGCTGTGGCGCACCGGTCGTCTCGGCGTAGGTGACCTTTCCGTGCGCGCCAGAGAAGTCGAGCTGGCCAGAGAAGGCCTTCCCGGTCGTGGTCGTCGCGGTGGTAGGAGCGGCCTGGGCGATCGTCGTGGCGCCGACCGTTAGAGCGAAGCTCCAGGTCCCGGTGTCACCGGTACTGTCTTTCACGGTGCCGGTGGCCCTGTAAGTCCCGGCGACCAGACTGGCCGGGGCCGAGATCTTGCCCGAAGACGAGACGGTCAGATCGGGCGCGCCGCTCGTTTCGGCGTAGGTGACAGTCCCGCGCCCTCCCGAAACCTGGAGCTGTCCGGAGAAGGCCTTGCCGGGCGTGGTCGTCGCGGTGGTCGGCGCGATCTGATCGAGCGTGTTGACCGCAGCAGTCACGGTCAAGGTGAAGCTCCAGGTCCCGGTATCGCCGAGAGCGTCTTTCGTTGTGCCCGTCGCCTTGTGGGTCCCTGCCGCCAAGTTGGTCGGGGCCGAAACCCTGCCGGAGGACGAGACGGTCAGCTGGGGTGCACCGCTCGTCTCCGTGTAGGTGACCGTTCCGCGGGCGCCCGAGACCTCTAGCTGGGTAGAGAAGGCCTTGCCCTGCACAGCCGTAGCCGAGGTCGGTGCGATCTGGCTGATTTTGTTGGCGGTGACCGTCAACGTGAAGCTCCAACTGCCCGTGTCACCGTAGGTGTCCCTGGTCATACCCGTGGCCTTGTAGGTTCCCGCCGCCAAGGTCGCCGAGGCTGAGACCGTGCCCGAGGATGAGACTGTCAGATGAGCCGAGCCGGTCGATTGGGAGTAGGTGACCGTTCCGTGAGCGCCCGAGACTCCGAGCCGGCCCGAGAAGGCCTTGCCGGTCGTGATCGTCGCCGCAGTGGGTGCCGTTTGGGCGAGCTTGGTGGCGCTGACTGTCAAGGAGAAGCCCCACGTCCCGGAGTCACCGGAGGTGTCCTTGACGGTACCTGTGGCCTTGTATTCCCCTGCCACCAAGGTGGCAGGGGCCGAGACCTTGCCCGAAGGCGAGACAGTCAGATGAGGCGCTCCGGTCAACTGTGCGTAAGTGACCGCCACATGTGACCCCGAGACCTTGAGCTGGCCGGAGAAGGCTTTGCCGGTCGTGGTCGTGCCCGTGGTCGGTGGCATCTGAGTGATCGCTGTGGCGCTGACGGTCAGAGAGAAGCGCCAGGTCCCGGTGTCACCGGAGCTATCCGAGTCGGTGCCCGAGGCTCTGTAGGTTCCCGCGGAAAGCGCGCCCGTCGTCGTGACGACACCGCTCGAGGAGACTCTGATCCCGCCCGCGGACCCGGGTGGGGCCGAAGTGGTGGTGAAGGTGACCGCTCCGGTGTTACCTGTCGTCGTCAGCGTGTCGGTGAACGACGCGCTCTTGATCAGTGTCGTCGAGTTCGAGAACGGTGCGGTCTGGGTGATCGTCGTATGGGCCGGCGGCGTCGGCGAGGTCGGCGGGGGCGGGGTGACAACCGCGGCGCTCACAGTCACCTGTTCGCTCGGATCGTCGATGTCCGCGGAGGAGTTGTTGTTGGTATCACCGGCGTAAGAGGCGTCCCACTCGTAGACGCCGGTGACCGCGCCGGTCGGGAGCGTGTAACCGGACGTGGAGTACGAGCCGTTCCCGCTCACCGTGGCCGTCTCGGAGTGGATGACGGTGTCAGTCGGGTCGTAGAGCTGGAAGAGGATCGACCCCGTCGGGTAGTAGCCGCCCGACAACACGGCCGTGTCATTCAGTGTCGACGCCGTCGTCCCGAGGGTGACCGAGGTCGGGTTCGGCGTCGTGGTGATCGTGGGGCTGGCATCGCTCACGGTCACCTGTTCGCCCGGATCATTGTCGTCGGAGGCGGAGTTGTTGTTGCTGTCACCCGAGTAATCGGCGTCCCACTGGTAGGTGCCGGTGACCGTGCCGGTGGTCGGGAGCGCGTAACCGGTCGGCGTTGTGTAGCTGCCGTTCCCGTTCACCGTCACGGTTTCGGTGTCGACGACGGTATCAGTCGGGTCGTAGAGGGTGAAGGTGATGGTTCCCGTTGGGGCGTAGCCTTCAGACAACACGGCCTTGTCCTTCAGTGTCGGTGCTGTCGTCCCGAGGGTGACCGAGGTCGGGTTGGGCGTCGTAGTGAGTGAGGGGCTGGCACTGCTCACAACGACCTGTTCGGCGGAATCGTCGTCGTCGGAGGCGGAGTTGTTGTTGCTGTCACTCGAGTAATCGGCGTCCCACTGGTAGGTGCCGGTGACCGTGCCGGTGGTCGGGAGCGCGTAACCGGTCGGCGTCGTGTAGCTGCCGTTCCCGCTCACTGTCGTCGTCTCGGTGTCGACAGGGGTCGAGCCTCCGTTGTAGTAGAGCTTGAACGTGATGGTTCCCGTCGGGGCGTAGCCGCCCGCCAAGTAAGCCGTGTCTGTCAGTGTCGGTGCTGTCGTGCTGTCGAGGGTGACCGAGGTCGGGTCGGGCGTCGTGGTGAGTGAGGGGCTGGCACTGTTCACAGTCACCTCTTCGCCCGGATCACCGTCGTCGTTGACCGGGTTGTTGTAGGTGTCACCCGAGTAATCGGCATCCCACTGGTAGGCGCCGGTGACCGTGCCGGTGGTCGGGAGCGTGTAACCGGTCGGCGTCGTGTAGCTGTTGCTCCCGCTCACTGTCGTCGTCTCGGTGTCGACAGGTGTCGTGCCTCCGTTGTAGTAGAGCTTGAAGGTGATGGTTCCCGTCGGGTCACTGCCGCCCGACAACACGGCCGTGTCTGTCAGTGTCGGTGCTGTCGTGCTGTCGAGGGTGACCGAGGTCGGGTCGGGCGTCGTGGCGATCGTGGGGTTGGCGAGCTGCGCGTGTGCAGGAGTTGCCAGGAAGGGCACGAGCGCCGCGCTGAGAGCCAGCACTGCGGCGACGCGCAGGGTCAACGCCGACTTCCGCGAGAGTTTCATGTTCTCACGACCTTTCAAGGTTTCGCCCCACCCGGCACATTCAGTCGTCCGTGACGGCAGAGGACCCTGGGCCGGCTCCCACCTCGCATGTTCGGGCAGCCGACTCGGTTTGTCTCATCCGCCAACCCTGTCAGAAACACCAACTATATCTTCACCTCCGCTTTTTCCGGTGACTGAACGACAAGCAGCGACCTGAGGCCCTTGGCACACGAGGGCTCGGCCGCAAGACTCCCAAATTGCCATCTATATACATCGGGAGTTTGCGTTGCTGACATGAGGAAATAATGGGCAAGTTCATGGTGACCGGTCCCTGGAATTCGCCAAACCCCGCACTGATCAACAAGGGCACACATCGCTGTGCTGCCGGCGATGCAGGCGAGTTGAGACCAGTGTCCGCGACGGACCGGTGATCACCTCTGCGGATCAGCCAAATCGCGAAGAACCCGAGGTCAGGTCTAAACCGGGCAACAGCGAGAGGGAGCTAGCTCGAGGGGGCCCGCCACCGTCCTTCTCACCGTTGCGCCAGACTGGCGGCAATGGACAGACAGAGGCTTGCCACCCTCATAAACGGCCGTTGCCGGCTCGAGGGGACCTTCACCCTCCGCTCGGGCCAGGTCTCCGACCACTACTTCGACAAGTACATGTTCGAGGGCGACCCCGAACTGCTCTCGGAGGTGGTGGCGCACGCCGTACCGCTGATACCCGCCGGCACCGAGGTGCTCGCCGGCCTCGAGCTCGGAGGTGTGCCCGTGGCGACTGCCCTCTCGCTGGCGACAGGGCTCGAGGCGGTGTTCGTACGCAAGGCGGCCAAGCCCTACGGGACCGCCAAGCTCGCGGAAGGTTCCGATGTCGCCGGTCGCCGGTTGCTCGTGGTCGAGGACGTGATCACGACGGGCGGTCAGGTCGCGATGTCGACCGAGAACCTCCGTCGGCTCGGCGCCGTCGTCGAAAACGTCCTCTGCGTTATCGACCGCAGCGACGGTAGCCACGACCAGCTCCGGGCTGCTGGCCTCACCGTGAGGGCTGTCTTCACGGCGGACGATCTCAACGCCGTGGCTTGGGGGGTACCAGAGAGCCAGTAAGCGCCACGGCGTCAGTACGACTTCGCGGTCGACTGTTTGGTGATGTTCCTACCGACGAGCATCGAGAACACGTCGACCTTCTCGACATCGAGCTTGAGCTGGCCCCCGACGGCCGTGGTGTTCGGCCACGACGTAACCACCTCGCGCATGTCGCCGGAGACGCTGGCGAGCGCGGTCAGGAGATGGTTCAGGCCCGGATAGGCGCGTCGTGGCAATCCGGGCTCACTGAACGACACGATGCCCTCGGTGACGCCGGCGTGCAGGGGTTGGAGGCCGGTGGCGAGCTCCTTTTTGCTGGGGAGCCCCCCGGAGGTTTTCGCTTCGTTCAATAGCTTTGTCAGGCTGCGTTGGACCTGCTTCTCGTTCCGGTCGATTCCCCGGACGATCTTGTCGTACCGGCTGCGAACCGAGGCAGCCGAACGTGTCGCAATAGCGCCGCCGCAGGCCGCGAGGGCCAACAACAGAGTGACCGCCGATAGGCGCAGCATCACTAATTTAGTACACAGCGGGCGCCATATGGAGGAGCAATCGAACGCCGGAACACTGCCGGAAAATAGCGTGTACGGTGCCAACAGGTCCAGTCACGCCGGTCGGTGCCTCACGAGGTTTCCGGATATATACAGGTTGTTAACAGGCAATATGTCTTGAATATGAACAACTGGTATCCTAGAGATATCCTCCATTGAAGCCCTGAATACTTGCAGATATCCTCCGTCAAGATCCCCCACGATGGAGCCGCAAGCAAAGCCCATCGGGACAGGCGGAGGAGGTGACATGCGGGGTACCGGATCACCGAGCTCTCCGCTGTCGCGCTATTTCTCCACCGCACTGGTGCCGCCATCCCACGTGCCGCAAGAGGCAGAGCCGACCAGCTCCGCGTGATGCAGCGCGCGCGGCTCACCGATGTTCTGAATGGCTTGCGTCGTGCTCGTGTCTTGCTTGAAGCGTTCAGGGCAAGCTATCCGACAGCTCACCGACAATTTCGGGATTGGAGCCGGGGGATTCTGAGCCCGGGCCGCTGAACGACGGCTGGCGGACCTGTGGGCCTCAGGACGGATACCGAGCGCCGAGCTCTCTCTCGCCATGGTGGTTGGATGCGTTCACGGCGCGGTCTTGACCAGTTTCCAGCCATTAGAGAGGCTCGAAGTGTCGTCCATGTGCCCGACGCGCGACGCCGGAAGGCTACGCTCGAATGCGCACGGACCCGAGAGGTGGGCGTATGGAAAGCGAGGCCAGGACGACCGCGGAGAGCGGTTCGGGCGCGGCTGCCCGTCTCGAACAGAGCTCTCGGCCGTCCGCGAGCACCTTTGGCACGGGTCATTCCATCGTCGGCTCGGACAGCGCGGCGGTCGGCGAGATGCTCGCGGACCTGCGCCGCTCGGAGACGGACCTGCGCCGCTTTCTTCACGGCCTCCCCGGGGTCGACCAAGTCGGCGCCGAGGCGAGGGCGGCGTCGCTGGTCACGCGCTCCATCAAGACCTCCGCCAAGTTGTGGGCCCTCGAGATGGCAGTCAGCATGGTGGACCTCACGACCCTCGAAGGAGCCGATACACCGGGCAAGGTTCTGAGCCTGTGCGCAAAGGCGCGCCGGCCCGACCCCGCAGATGCGTCGGTCCCGCCGGTCGCCGCCGTGTGCATCTATCCCGACCTCGTGCCGATCGCCAAGCGGGCGCTCGTGGGCACCAGCGTGAAGGTGGCCTCGGTGGCGACGGCATTCCCCTCGGGGCGGGCCTCGCTCGCGGTGAAGCTCGCCGACGTGCGGGACGCTGTAACGGGCGGCGCCGACGAAGTCGACATGGTAATCGACAGGGGAGCCTTCCTGAGCGGCCGTTACGGTCTGGTCCTCGAGGAGGTGCAGGCTGTCAAGGAGGCCTGCGGGAGAGCGCACCTGAAGGTCATCTTGGAGACGGGCGAGCTCGTCACCTATGACAACGTGAGAAGGGCCAGCTATCTCGCGATGGTGGGTGGTGCCGACTTCATCAAGACCTCGACAGGGAAGGTCAGCCCGGCGGCGACTCTGCCCGTGGCGCTCGTGATGCTGGAAGCCGTGCGCGACTTCGCCGAGCTCACCGGAGCGCTCGTCGGTGTGAAGGTGGCCGGTGGAATCCGCAACGCGAAAGATGCCATCCGATACCTCGTAATTGTGAACGAGACCGTCGGAGAGGCCTGGCTGGACCCGTCCCTGTTCCGTTTCGGGGCCTCCAGCCTGCTCAACGATCTGCTCCGACAGCGTTCCAAGCAGCTGAGCGGCGCCTATGCGGGGAGTGAGGACTTCAGCATCGAATGACCAAGAGCTACCCAACCCACAAGCCCGAGGCTGAACCTGGGACTGTCCCGCCCCTCCAGGGAGACGCCGCAGAGGAGATCAGCCGACCCGACGCGTCCGGCCAGAGCCGAGGGCGCGACGACCCAGCGGGAGGGCTCGTCGCGACCCGACGTGGCGAGCAGGCATCCTTCACCTACGCCCCGGCGCCCGAGTCCCGCTCCATCGTGCACCTGCAGTCCTCCTACGGGCTGTTCATAGACGGGGCGTTTGTGGAGCCCGCCGACGGCAACGCCTACAAGACGGAGAACCCCGCCACCGAAGAGGTTCTCGCGGAGGTCGCTGCCGCTGGCCTGGCCGATGTCGATCGGGCCGTGGAGGTGGCTGGCCGCGCCCAGAGGGAGGTCTGGGGCCCAATGTCCGGCGCCGAGCGGGCGAAGTACCTCTTCCGGGTCGCCCGTATCATTCAGGAGCGGTCGCGCGAGCTCGCCGTCCTCGAGAGCCTCGACAACGGCAAGCCGATCCGCGAATCGCGCGACGTCGACGTCCCGCTCGCGGCGGCACACTTCTTCTACTACGCAGGCTGGGCGGACAAGCTCGAGTACGCGGGCTTCGGGCCCCACCCCGCCCCCATCGGAGTGGCCGGTCAGGTCATCCCCTGGAACTTCCCGTTGATGATGGCGGCCTGGAAGCTCGCGCCGGCGCTCGCGGCCGGCAACACCTGTGTGCTAAAGCCCGCCTCGACGACGCCGTTGACCGCGCTCCTGCTTGCCGAGATCATCCAGCAGGCCGACCTGCCACCAGGCGTCGTCAACGTCGTCACCGGTGCCGGGTCCGTCGCCGGGGCGGCCCTCGTCGCCCACCCGGGTATCGACAAGGTGGCCTTCACCGGTTCGACCGAGGTCGGAAAAGACCTCCAGCGCGCCATTGCCGGCACGGGCAAGCACCTGACGCTCGAGCTCGGCGGCAAGGCGGCAAACATCGTCTTCGAGGACGCACCCTTGGACCAGGCGGTCGAGGGAATCGTCAACGGCATCTTCTTCAACCAGGGTGAGGTCTGCTGTGCAGGCTCGCGCCTTTTGGTGCAAGAGTCGATCGCGGACACAGTCGTCGAGAGATTGAAGCGTCGCCTGGCGACACTTCGCGTCGGCGACCCGCTCGACAAGAACACCGACCTCGGCGCCATCAACAACGCCGCTCAGCTCGAGAAGATCCGGGAGCTCGCGGCTGCGGGTGAGGCTGAGGGCGCCGTTCGCTGGTCACCAAGCTGCACCCTTCCGTCCAAGGGCTACTGGTTCGCGCCGACGGTGTTCACGAACGTGTCCCAGGCGCACCGGATCGCCCAGGAGGAGATCTTCGGGCCCGTTCTCTCCGTTCTTACCTTCCGCACACCACAAGAGGCGGTGGCAAAGGCCAACAACACCGTCTACGGCCTTTCCGCCGGTGTCTGGACCGAGAAGGGGAGTCGCATCTTGTGGATGGCCGGCCAGCTCCGAGCCGGGGTCGTGTGGGCGAACAGCTTCAACCGGTTCGATCCCACCAGTCCCTTCGGCGGCTATCGCGAGTCGGGCTTCGGCAGGGAGGGCGGCCGCCAAGGCCTGGGGGCATACCTCGATGTCTGACGAACGCTTGGCGGTGCGCAAGACCTACAAGCTCTACATCGGAGGAGCGTTCCCCCGCTCGGAGTCCGGCCGGTCCTATGTCGTTGAGGACTCGGACGGCGCTTTCCTCGCGAACGCGGCCCAAGGCTCACGAAAAGACGTGCGCGACGCGGTCGTCGCCGCACGCAAGGCAGTGCCCCGATGGGCCGGTGCGACCGCCTACAACCGGGGACAGGTCCTCTACCGCGTTGCCGAGATGCTCGACGGCCGGCGTTCGCAGTTCACCGACGAGGTCGCTTCGAGCGAAGGGGTGAGCCGGGACGAGGCAGCGGCAGGCGTCGATGCCGCGGTCGACCGCTGGGTCTGGTACGCGGGTTGGGCGGACAAGGTGGCACAGGTCGTCGGGTCCTCCAATCCGGTGGCGGGTCCGTTCTTCAACTTCAGCGTGCCCGAGCCCACCGGAGTCGTCGGCGTAGTCGCGCCGCAGGTCTCCTCGCTCCTGGGGTTGGTGAGCGTGCTGGCCCCGGTGCTCGTGACCGGGAACACAGCGGTAGTCCTCGCGAGCGAGACGAGGCCCCTGCCGGCAATCACCCTCGCCGAGGTGCTCGCCACATCGGACCTTCCCGGCGGCGTCGTGAACCTGATCACCGGCCGCGTCGCTGAGCTCGCGCCGGTGCTCGCCGCCCACCGCGATGTCGACGCGCTCGACCTGGCGGGAGCGCCTGCTTCCATGCTCGTGGACCTTGAGCGGGCCGCGGTAACGAACGTGAAGCGTGTCCTTCGCCCGGATGCGTCCGAGAGCGACTGGACCGCGGCCCCCGCGCCGCGCCGCATGCTGGCATTTCTCGAGACCAAGACCGTGTGGCACCCCATCGGCCTTTGAGGAGCACGGCCGAACCGCGTCGTCGGCACGCGGCCCATTAGCCTTGCGTTCCATGACGGCTGCAGGTCCCACGCCGAACCCTTACGAACTCGCAGCCCAGGCTGCCGCGGACGTGACCCGTTGGTCAGGCACTCCTCCTCATGACGTGGCGATAGTCCTCGGCTCGGGCTGGCAGGGCGTCGCCGACGGGCTCGGTACGGCGCAGGCCGAACTCGCGACGGCCGATCTCCGCGGATTCGTGGCGCCGACGGTCGCCGGCCATCACGGCCAGCTGCGCTCGCTCAGAGTCGGCAAGCACAGGGTTCTCCTGCTGATCGGGCGTACCCACCTGTACGAAGGCCGTTCGCCGGCCGAGGTGGTCCATCCGGTCCGCACGGCGGTGATCGCCGGCGCCCGGGTCGTGATCCTGACCAATGCGGCCGGTGGCCTCGATCCGACCATGAGGCCCGGGCACGCTGTGCTGATCCGGGATCACATCAACTTGATGGGCGCCTCGCCGCTCAGCGGGCCGGCACCTCCGGCGGGTTACCGGGGGCGCTTTGTCGATCTCACCGATCTCTATCCGCCGAACCTGCGTGCGCTTGCCAAGCAGGTGGACCCCACGCTCAAGGAAGGCGTCTACGCGGCCTTGAGAGGTCCCCACTACGAGACGCCCGCGGAGGTCGCGACGCTGCGGCGTCAAGGCGCGGATCTGGTTGGGATGTCCACGGCGCTCGAGGCGATCGCCGCCCACCATCTGGGGGCGTCGGTCCTGGGCATCTCGCTCGTGACCAACCTCGCGGCGGGTGTGAGCCCGACCCCGCTCGACCACGAGGAGGTGCTCGCCGCCGGTGCCGCAGCTGCGCCGTACCTTGTCGAGCTCCTGGCCGGAGTGTTGTCGGCGCTGTGACGAACGGGCACGGGGAGACCGAGCCGGTGCCTGCCGCGCTGGCCGCCGAGGCCCAGGCATGGATGGCGGCAGACCCCGACCCTTCCACGCGGGCGGAGCTCGCGGCCCTCCTCGATGCCGGCGACGGCGCCGAGGTGCGTGCCCGGTTCGAGAGCCCGCTCAGCTTCGGGACTGCCGGGCTCCGGGGAGCGCTCGGTGCGGGGCCGGCCCGAATGAACCGGCTGGTCGTTCGTGCCACGACGGCCGGCGTGGCGCAGTGGGTTCTCGGCCAGGGCACCGAGGCTGCGCGGCGTGGGATAGTCGTGGGTCGCGACGCCCGCCACGGATCAGACGAGTTCGCCCGCGACGTCGCCGCGGTGGCCGCCGGCGCCGGCGTGCGAGTGCGGGTGTTTCTCCGGCCGCTGCCGACGCCCCTCACGGCTTTTGCAGTCAAGCACTTTGGCGCGGCCGCGGGCGTGATGGTCACTGCGAGCCACAACCCTGCGGCCGACAACGGATACAAGGTGTACATGGCCGACGGTGCCCAGGTGATACCACCGGACGACGGCCTTATCGCCGCGGCGGCTGCCGAGGCGATGGCAAGTGCCGTCGCCTCGCCGGTGAGGTTGACCACTGCGCCCGAGGATGGCGAGCTCCATGGCGTCGAGCCCATCGACGAGGCGGAGCTTCTCAGGGCCTACCGGCGCTCGGCGTTCGCCTTGCTCGACCCGTCGGGCCCGCGGCGGCTCCGGATCGTTTACACGCCGTTGCACGGCGTCGGCGGTCAGGTCCTTCCCGAGCTCTTCGAACAGGCCGGTTTCGAGCCGGTCTCGGTGGTCGCCGCGCAGGGCGCACCCGACCCGGACTTCCCGACGGTGCCGTTCCCCAACCCGGAGGAGCCCGGGGCGCTCGACCTAGCCCTCGCCGACGCCGTGCGGCTCGGGGCGGGCCTGGTTCTGGCGAACGATCCCGATGCCGATCGCCTGGCTATCGCCGTGCCGGATCGCTCGAGCGGGGCCTGGAGAAGGCTGACAGGTGACGAGCTCGGTGTTCTCCTCGCCGACCACGTGCTCTCCACGACCACCGGCGGCGACCGGTTGGTGGCGACCACGATCGTTTCCTCGACGATGTTGTCGAAGATGGCAGAAGCGGCCGGGGTCACCTATGTCGAGACGCTCACCGGCTTCAAGTGGATTGCGCGAGCCGCGCTTCGCCGTCCGGGGTCCCGGTTCGTCTTCGGTTACGAGGAGGCGCTCGGCTACCAGATCGGCGAAGCCGTCTCCGACAAGGACGGGTTGTCGGCAGCGCTGGTTGCCTGTGAGATCGTGGCCGGACTGAAAGCTCACGGGGCCTCGGTGATCGACCGGCTGGACGACCTCGCGTCCCGTTTCGGTGTGCACGCGACCGCGCAGTGGTCACTGCGGCTCGAGGGTCCGCTCGCCAGAGCCGACATGGCCGAGATTGTCGGGCACTGGCGCACGCACCCGCCCACGACACTTGCCGGTTTGGCCGTGAACGAGCTCGTGGACCTGTCTCATGGGGTCGGGGAGCTCCCTGCCACTGATGCCCTCGTGTTCCGGCTCGCGAAGGGAGCCCGCGTGGTGCTGCGACCGAGTGGCACCGAGCCGAAACTGAAGGTCTACTTCGAGGTTGCGACTGCACCGACCCGACCCGGGCACCTCGCAGAGGAGCGGCTTCGGGCGGACAGGCTCCTGCACCTGCTTCAGGCGGAAGTCGTGGCTCGCTGTCAGTCGATGAGAGGGTCTTCGGCGAGCCTCCCCTGAGCTTCGGGGCGGTCCCTGGAGGACCCTGTGCGGGTATCCGGGTCCAAAGCCGCGAAACCCGGTTTGATAATGCCGTCTATGAGCGCCAAGCGGTCGTCGAAGGGGTAGAAGGCGCTTTTCATCGCATTGATCGTGAGCCAATTGATGTCCCTCCACGACCAGTCGAAGGTCTCTACGAGGCCTGCCAATTCGGAGGAGAGGCTGATACCGCTCATCAGGCGGTTGTCGGTGTTCACCGTTACCCTGAATCTCAACTTGCGCAGCAGCCCGATCGGGTGCTCGGCGAGCGAAGGCACCGCCCCCGTGTGCACGTTCGAAGTGGGGCACATCTCGAGCGGTATTCGGCGGTCCCTTATGTAAGCCGCCAGCCGGCCGAGCGAGACGCCACCGTCGGGATCAACGACGATGTCGTCGACGATGCGAACCCCGTGACCAAGTCGCTCGGCGTTGCACCACTGGATCGCCTGCCAGATCGATGGGAGCCCGAACGCTTCGCCTGCGTGCAGCGTGGCGTGGAAGTTCTCGCGTTGCACGAGATGGAACGCGTCGAGGTGGTCGGTGGGCGGATATCCAGCTTCAGGACCTGCGACGTCGAAGCCGGCGACCCCCACATCCCGGTACCGCACCGCGAGCTCCGCGATCTCGCGCGAGCGCGCCGCGGTCCGCATGGCCGACAGCAGCGCACGCACGACGATCGGTCGTCCTGCCGCGTCTGAGCGTGCCATGGCCTTGTCAAAGCCTGCGAGCACAGACTCGAGCACTTCCTCGAGCGTGAGCCCGCGCTCGGTGTGCAGCTCGGGGGCAAAGCGCACTTCTGCGTAGACGACCCCGTCTTCCACCAAGTCCTCGACGCACTCTCTGGCGACGCGCTCGAGCGCCTCGGAAGTCTGCATCACACCGACGGTGTGGGCGAAGCCCTCCAGGTAGCGCACTAGGTCACGCCTGGGAGCAGCCGAAACGAACCATGCTGCGAGCTCTTGCGGATCGGTCGTCGGCAGGTCCCGGTAACCGTGCTCGTCTGCGAGCTCCACCACCGTGGCGGGCCGCAGTCCGCCGTCTAGGTGATCGTGGAGGAGCACTTTCGGGGCATTGCGGATCTGCTCAAGCCCGGGCCTGGCACTCAAGAGATCACCTCCAGCACGACTGATGTGGGTACCGGGGGCTCGTCACCTATGACGATCGCACCCTTGAGGGCATCGCGCGCCCAGCCAAGGCGCTCGGAGTCGTCTGTATGAAGCTCTAGTAGAGGTTGACCCTTGGTGACCTCTACACCAGGCTTGACGCGGCATACCACGCCCGCCGTAGCGCTCACGGCGTCCTCCTTTCGTGCTCTCCCGGCCCCGAGCCGCCAGGCGGCGACCCCGACCGCGCGGGCGTCGAGTCGCCCGACGATCCCCGGGCGGTCGGCGGCCACCAGTTCGATGTGGGCCGCGCGAGGCAGGGGAGCGTCCGGGTCGCCTCCCTGGGCGGTAACCATTGCCCGGTACCGCTCCAGGGCCGAGCCGTCTCGGAGCGCGACGGCGGGGTCGGCCTCGATCCCTGCCAGTTCGAGCATCTGTCGGGCGAGAGCGAGCGTGAGCTCGACGAGATCGGATGAGTCGTTGCCACCGGAGAGCACTTCGACGGACTCGGCCACCTCGAGCGCGTTGCCGACGGCCCTACCGAGAGGAGTGTCCATCGCGCTCAGGACGGCTTTCACTTTGAGCCCGTGGTCACGGCCGAGGCGAACCATCGTCCGGGCAAGCTCTGTGGCCCGGTCGCGGTCGGTCATGAACGCCCCAGAGCCGACCTTCACGTCCAAGACGAGCGACTGGGTCCCCTCGGCGATCTTCTTCGACATGATCGACCCGGCGATGAGTGGGATCGACTCCACCGTGCCCGTGACGTCGCGAAGCGCATAGAGCTTGCGATCCGCCGGGGCAAGTCCGGTCCCTGCGGCACAGATGACGCACCCGATCTCTTCGAGCTGAGCGAGCATCTCGCTCGTTGAAAGATCGGAGCGCCATCCGGGGATCGCCTCCAACTTGTCGAGGGTGCCACCTGTGTGGCCGAGCCCCCGGCCCGACAGCTGTGGCACCGCGGCTCCGCAGGCGGCCACGAGCGGCGCCAGGATGAGCGACACCTTGTCGCCGACGCCGCCGGTCGAGTGCTTGTCGACCGTGGGCCGCGACAGGCCGGACAGGTCCATCCGCTCCCCGGAGGCGATGATTGCGGCCGTCCACCGGGACAGCTCGGCCACCGAAAGCCCGCGCCAGAAGATGGCCATCAATAAGGCGGCGACCTGTTCGTCCGCCACCTCGCCGGCGACGTAGGCACCGATGACCCAGTCGATCTCGGCGTCGGTGAGCTCGTGGCCGTCTCGTTTCGAGCAGATGACGTTCACCATGTCCATCCGGCTTGGACCTCCTCGAGGTTCGCCAAGTCTCGCGCATCAGCAATGCGCCGACGGCCTCTCGAGCGGCGCGAAGTCACGTTGAAACAGGTGTCGCAGCTCAAGGCGCCGAAACCCCTCAGACGGTAGTGGGCTCAGCCGTTTCGTTGCCGGCCCATTCCTCGAACGCGGCGAACGCCCGGGGACCCCATACCGTTCCGGGGCCGCCGTTCATCATGATCACCACGCCCATGGCTTCTGCCACCTCGGCAGCGCTGGCTCCCGCCCGCAGGGCTCCTCGGGCGTGGGCGCCGATGCACCCGTCGCATTCGCGCGTGGCCGCGATCGCCAAAGCGATGAGCTCCTTCATCCGGCCGGGGAGCGCTCCGTCGGCCATGGCCGCCCGGCTCATCTCCGCGTAACCGGAGAACACGCCACTGATCACTGCCCTCAGGGCGCGGGCCTTTGGCCTGAGTTCGTCCGACAACTCGTGAACATGATCCATTGCAATCCCCCTTCTGCTCCTCGGCCGACGACTTGCGCGCCCGATCGGCCTGACCCGCAGGCGACAATCTCAAGTGCCGACCAAGTTGAGCGCCCGCCTATTCTTGCCGTCCCGGAGGGCCGTCGTATGATCCCGGTGATGATCGACCATGTCTCTATTCAATGCGCCGACGTGAGCTCGAGCGCTTCGTTCTACGACCGCGTTCTCGCTCCGCTCGGCGGTGGCCGCGTGATGGACTTCGGCGACGTCATCGGCTACGGCGTCGAGGGAAAGCCCGATTTCTGGATAGGTCCGCTTGTTTTCGGTGAGCAGAATCGCGAGAACCACCTCGCATTCAGAGCGAGGGACCGGGCCAGCGTGAGGGCCTTCTTCGACGCAGCCGTGTCCCTCGGAGCTCCCGTGCTTCACGAACCGCGTCCATGGCCCGAGTACCACGAGAATTACTACGGAGCGTTCGTGCGCGATCCCGACGGGAACAACGTGGAAGCCGTTTGCCACGACGCTGAGTAGCCGCGAGCACACGACCGGTGGGAACTGAGCCGCCGCTCTGCGACGCGCTCCGGCCAACGGTTGCGCTCGTGTCGCGCCGAACCGGACGTCAACATTGGATACCTCTTCGGGATAGCGACTCGCCATTTTCGAGAAGAAAGCTTGCATTTCCCGTGACTGGCTCCTCGCCAATGCCGCGCTCAACTGATCTGGACTGACCCGGCGGCAGAACACGACACGCCTGTCGACGACCGCGTCGCCGCGTTTGAACACCGCATGTAGAGCTCAACGTCGATGGCATACCGCCAGCGTTGATCGAACAGGGGCGTCGGAAGCTCAGCCCGGGCTCGCCCAAGAGGTTGGTGCCCGCTCGCGTGCACGCTCGTGCAATCGTGGGGCCGTCCACCATCGGAGTGCTCCCGACTTTCGCCAAGTGGCCGAGGCCTCGCGCCCTTATGAGCACCTTGCCGTGGGCGTCGAGGATTTGCCGACGCCCGCAGGCAAGGATCGCGCTCGGATACAGATGCAGCAGCTCCACCTGGATGGACAGGCAGTCCGGGAGTAGCAGATCGTCCTGACAGACGATCTTGACGAGTTCGCCTCTCGCAGCACTGAGGCCACGAGTCCAGTTGGCGTGCAGGTTGAGCCGCTCGGTCGGGTTCGGGAGGAGACGCACCCGTGGATCAGCGAAGGACTGGACAATCTCGATGCTCCGGTCGGTCGAGGTCTGATCGGCAACCACAACCTCGATGTTCCGGCACGTCTGACCGAGCACCGAGGTCATGCATGCCTGATCATGGCTCTCACCGTTGAGGACGGGGATGACCACGGAGACCAATGGTTTGCTGCTCAAAGTGACTTCGATCGACGCTTGTCAGGTATCCGCGGCACGCACACACGCCGACCCGCGGCCCGCGTCGATCCGGGAATCGCACACGTCTCGACCATATCGGTCGCAAGTAAATTTCAAACGGCGGCGGAATGAATAGCTCGGCCGCGCACGTGGAAACCTGTGGAAGGCAAAATGGGCCTTTCCCTAAAGGAGGCAGTGCCGTGACCATCGACGTTGCCAAGATCAGGTCGTCATATCCTGCGCTCTCTGACGGGTACGCCTACCTCGACGGAGCGGCAGGCACGCAGGTGCCCTCGAGCGTCATCGAGGCGATCGCGGGCGCGTACCTGACAGGGCTCGGAAATGTGGGAGGACCCTTCCCGGCCAGCCATCGTTCCGGGGAGATTGTCCGCGCCTGCCGGCAGGCAGTGGCCGATCTCGTCGGAGGCGAGCCCGAAGGAGTGATCCTCGGGCCTAACATGACCACCCTCACCTACCGGCTCGCGGAGACCATTTCTAGGAGCTGGGCCCGGGGAGACGAAGTGGTCGTGTCACGGTTGGACCACGATGCGAACGTACGGCCTTGGGTCCAGGCAGCCTCACGTGCCGGCGCGACCGTCCGTTGGGCCGAGGTCGACAGCGCCACCGGTGAGCTTGCGACGGGGCAGTACGACGAGCTCTTGTCGGAGCGCACCAGGCTCGTCGCGGTCACAGCGGCCAGCAACCTCATCGGCACGCGGCCCGATGTGGCGGCGATCACCGGCAAGGTACATGAGGCCGGAGCGCTCACCTACGTCGACGGCGTCCACGCGACACCGCACGCGCCGGTCGACATCGCCGCTCTCGGCGCGGACTTCTACGCCACCAGCGCCTACAAGTGGTCCGGGCCCCACGTCGGCGCCGTCGTCGCGAGCCCGGAGCTTCTCGAGAGCCTGCATCCCGACAAGCTCGAGCCGGCACCCGACTCGGTTCCCGGTCGGTTCGAACGAGGGACGCTGCCGTTCGCGGACCTGGCCGGGGTTGTCGCGGCGGTCGAGCACCTTGCCTCGCTCGACTCGGCGGCGACGGGCTCACGACGCGAGCGGATCATCGCCTCGATGACCGCAGTCGAGGCGTACGAGAGTGCGCTGTTCAGTTCGCTCGTGGGCGGACTGGAAGCGATGGGGCGCGTCAGCACCTACGGCAAGGCGCGTTTTCGTGCGCCCACCACTTGCTTCAATGTCGCCGGGATGAGGCCATATGAAGTAGCGGATCACCTCGCAGCCTGTCGTGTGAACGTGTGGAGCGGCGACAACTACGCCTGGGAGCTGGCCGGGGCGTTGCAGATCCGCGACAGCGGGGGAGCCGTGCGTACCGGCGTCGTTCACTACAACGACGAGTCCGACGTGAATCGCCTGCTCGAAGCGGTCACCGGACTAGCCGGTGGCGATCTCTAGGTCCTGTCAGGTTTCAGAGTCTGGCAGTCTCAGTAGAGCTCGAAGGCTGCCGGTAGCAGCTCGTCCACGGTCATGGAGGTGAACCGTCCGCCTTCGAGGAACGTGACGAGAGCGTCGCGCCCGAACTCCGCGAGCACCTGACGACAGGCCCCACAAGGAGATGCCGTCTTCACCTTCTTGCCGGGGGAGCGCGCGTACACGGCCACGGCTTCGATCTTGATCCTCCCGCCTTCGGCAGCGATGGCAGCGAACACGGCGTTCCGCTCCGCGCACGAGGTGAGCCCGTAGCTGCTGTTCTCGACGTTGCAGCCCACGTAGACGCCTTTCGTTGTGCGCACGGCCGCGCCCACGTGGAACTTCGAGCTCGGCGCGTACGCCTTCAGGGAAACCTCGAATGCGCGCGAGACGAGCTCGCGCTCGTTCGGGTCCATGATCGCTGCGAGAACCTCCGGCGGTCGTACCACACCGTCACACTATGGCGAGCCCAACGGCATGTGTCGCAACACACCGCGTCGTACATATGTTCGATAGAATGCCCCGGTGGACGAGCACGGGGGACGGGGCCAGTTGCGGTGGCGCCTCGACGAGCAGGAGGAGGCGGGGAGACTGTTCCCTGAGGCGGCGCTCGGCGAACGCCATGTAGGCACTGGCGAATACAGCGGCATGGAGTTCCTCCACGTCCATGCGCGCACCATCGTCAACAAGGTGCCGGCGTCCTCTCGGATGCCGTTCAGCTACACGATCAACGCCTACCGGGGATGCAGCCACGCGTGCACGTACTGCTTCGCGCGCCCGACTCACACTTACCTGGGGCTCGGGATTGGCGAGGACTTCGAGCGCAAGATCGTCGTGAAGGTCAACGCCGTCGAGCGGCTCCGCGCCGAACTGCGATCGCCACGGTGGAAGGGCGATCCCATCGCGATGGGCACCAACACCGATCCCTACCAGAAGGCCGAGGGCAAGTACCACCTCACCCAGGGCATCGTGAAGGTGCTCGCCGAGGTCGGCAACCCCTTCAGCATCCTCACGAAGTCGACGCTGGTGCTTCGTGACCTCGACTTGCTCGCAGACGCCGCGACCCGGACCCGTGTCCGGATCGGCCTGTCGATCGGCACGCTCGAGCGCGACGTGTGGCAGCTGACCGAGCCCGGGACGCCGCCTCCGGACAAGCGCCTGGGAGCGGTACGACGGCTCAGCGAGGCCGGCATCCGCTGCAGCGTGCTGATCGCCCCGATCCTGCCCGGGCTGTCGGACTACGACGACCAGTTGCGCGAAGTGGCGCAAGCGTGCCTCGAGGCGGGGGCGGTCTCGGTCACGCCGGTCGCCCTCCACCTGCGTCCCGGGGTCCGAGAGCACTACCTCGGCTGGCTCGCTCGGGCCCGTCCCGAGCTCGTGGGCCTGTACGAGCAACGTTTCCGCAAGGGCTCCTACCAGCCGCGAGCCGAGCAACACCGCATCAGCGAGGTCGTGCGAGCGGTGGAGGAGTCCGCAGGGCGCGGCTCTTGGAAGCGCAGCAACACGGGGCACCGCCCGAGCGGGCACGCGCCCGAGATGGCGGCTGCGCGCGTGCGGCCGGCGAACGAGCAGCTCCGCTTGCTCTGAGCGTCCGGACGAGCGGTCTGCTACAACTCGGCGATGCGAAGCGTGGAACCTGGAGGCGCGACGGCCCCGGAGCCGGAGCGCTGCGGTTGGGCGGCCGGCGAGTTCCTGCAGCCCTATCACGACCAGGAGTGGGGCGTCCCTGTTCACGACGATCGACGGCACTTCGAGTTCCTTGTCCTCGAGTCCGCGCAGGCCGGCTTGAGCTGGGTCACGATCCTGAAACGCCGGGACGGCTACCGCGAGGCCTTCTGCGGATTCGACCCGGAGGCCGTCGCGTCTTACGGGCCGGCCGACGTCGAGCGGCTTCTCGGCGACCCCGGCATAATCCGCAACCGCCGCAAGGTGGAGAGCGCGATCACAAACGCCCAGGCGTTCCTCGAGATCCGCCGCGAGTTCGGCTCTTTCGACAACTACATCTGGGACTTTGTCAGCGGCGTGCCGATAGTCAACACATGGGGCGATGAGTCGCAGATCCCAGCCGAGACGCCCCTATCTAAACATGTGAGCGCGGACCTGAGACGTCGGGGATTCACTTTCCTCGGTCCGGTCGTCTGCTACGCGCACCTGCAGGCGACCGGTCTTGTCATGGACCACATGACGAGCTGCTTCCGCTGGAGCGAGCTCAAGGGTGCCGACGCCTGAAGACCGTGGACCGTCGTTACGGTAAGGACTCATGGCGAACGAGATAGCTGCCGAAGACAGCGAGCGCGCCGACTTCCTGGAAGCGCTGTCCACCCACCGGTCCTTCCTGCGCCGAACCGTGGGGGGCCTCACCGACTCGGAGGCACGCGAACGCACCACCGCGAGCGAGCTCTACCTCGGCGGGGTGATCAAGCACGTGACACGTGCCGAGCAGCGCTGGGCCGACTTCATCGTGCGCGGTCCCACCGCCATCGGAGCCGGAGACGAGACGTCCCTCGAGGCGCACGCAGCCAGCTTTCGCATGCTCGAGGGTGAGACGCTGGCGAGCCTGCTCGAGAACTACGCGGAGGTCGCTCGGCGGACCGACGACCTCGTGGCTTTCCT
>Ga0326727_10003915_pt1 | contig 46242 bp, 36 predicted proteins | sample MB2enrmetagenome_FD_207643 | JGI IMG/M metagenome (GOLD analysis project Ga0326727, IMG submission 207643) | Lab enriched peat soil microbial communities from McLean, Ithaca, NY, United States - MB29MY | ecosystem: Environmental > Terrestrial > Soil > Wetlands > Peat | place: USA: New York... | reverse complement strand
CCAAAGTGGCAATGCACCGCCTCCCTGATCATAGTCTCAAGTTCATGAAGGTCTTTGCCCTGCGTCACAATGCCTCCTCCCGCCCCCGGAGCGTCCCAGGACGCGGTGAGCCATTCGCTTTCCTCGCACCGTTCGACGTTGAAGGTGATCTCAGTCACGGCCCAAGATTAAGGTGTTTTTGCCGCATCCGCAAGCCGCTTTTTGCCGCTGCCCTCAAGAAGGGTGTGAGACAAAACCGTGCCTTAATCGGCCATTACTGTGATAGTTGCGAGCGCGCCTCCAGTTGCACTTTGGAGTGACGCCGGCCATAGCCGAAGTAGATCACCAGCCCGATGGCCATCCAGACAATCAACCGCGCCCAGGTGTCGCGGTGCAGGACGCACATCAGGAAGAAACAAGCGCCGGCACCCAAAGGAGCGACGAGCCAAAAGAGCGGCGTGCGGAAGGGCCGCTTCATTTCAGGGTGGGTGAAACGCAGAACGAAAATGCCGACACAGACGATGGCAAAAGCCAGCAGGGTGCCGATGTTGACCAATTTACCCAACAATTCAATGGGGAAGAGTCCTGCGATCAAGGTGGCGAGCAACCCGGTCAGCACAGTCGCCAGCCAGGGGGTGTGGAACCTGGGATGGACGGCGCTGAACTTGGGCGGCAGCAAACCGTCTTTTGACATGCTGTAGAAGATGCGCGGTTGGCCGAGCATCATGACCAGGATGACCGAGGACAGCCCGGCGATGGCACCCACTTTGATGATGGGCCGTAGCCAAGCCACCCCGCTGCCGAGCGAGTTGATCGCCACCGCGATTGGGTCGCCTACGTTGAGTTGCGTGTAATTGATGATTCCGGTCAGGACGAGCGCGACGATGATGTAAAGTATGGTGCAGATGGCCAACGAAGCCAAAATCCCAATGGGCATGTCGCGCTGGGGGTTTTTGGCCTCCTGCGCAGCTGTGGAGACGGCGTCAAATCCGATGTAGGCGAAGAAGATGAAGCTGGCCCCCCCGAACACTCCCCGCCAGCCGAAATTGCCGGTGGGGGTAACCGGAGGCAGGAAAGGATGCCAATTGGCGGGGTTGATGTAAAACACGCCGACGGCAATGAAGACCAGGATGACGGTGAGCTTGATGGCGACGATGATGTTGTTGAAGGTGGCTGATTCTTTGATGCCGATCACCAGCAGCACCGTGATGATGGCCACGATGCACATGGCCGGCACATTCAGAACCGCGCCGGTGCTGGTCCAGCCCTCTGTGAAGAGCCGCCAGATATTCCAGCCGGCATCGGTCGGCGCGGTATAGCTATACGGCGCATCAATGAACTTCCCAAGGAATTGGCCATGGTCGTGAAGGAATTTGATATGGAAATCTTTGACAAACGAAACGAAATAGCTGGACCACCCCACCGCCACCGTGCTGGCGGCAAACAAGTATTCCAGGATCAAGTCCCACCCGATGATCCAAGCGACGAATTCCCCCAAAGTGGCGTAGCTGTAAGTGTAGGCCGAGCCGGAGATGGGAATCATGGAGGAAAACTCCGCGTAGCAGAGACCGGCCAGGCCACAGGCGAACCCGGCCACAATAAACGAGAAGACAATGCCCGGTCCGGCGTACTTGGCCGCAGCCTGGCCCGTCATGACAAAAATGCCGGCGCCGATGACGGCGCCAATGCCCAGGGTCGTGAGGTTGAGCGGGCCGAGGGCGCGGCGCAGGCTGTGGTCCTGGAGCACTTCGGCCTGGAGGTCGCTCAACTTGCGGCGGCGAAATAAATTCATTGGGTCAGTCCACCACGGCGAGGTCCATGTCGCTGGTGTAATAGAGGATGCGGCCGCAGTTGGGGCACGTGACCAATTCGCGCCCGGCCTGGCAGGCCACGACGAGCTGGACGGGGAATTTCATGTGACAACCTCCGCAGACGCCGTGCTGGATGCCGACCACCGCGCTGCCGCCCTTCATTTTCATGAGCCGTTCGTAGCGTTGCAAGGCGTGCGCTTCCACCGCGGTTTTGGCGCTCTCACGATTGCTTTCCAACCCGGCCAGTTCCGCCTTCAGGGCCTGCTCGCGCGCGGCCAGGTCGTCGAGTTGGGCGTCTGCCCGCTTTTTCAGTTCATCCGCGTCGCGGTTGGCGGCGAGAATCTCGCGTTGCGTGGCCTCGGCCTGCTCCATCAATTCCAACTGGGCGTCTTCCAACTCGACGATTTGGGCGTTGCACAGCTCGATTTCGTGGGCCAGGGCGCGGTATTCCTCGTTCTTCTTGGTCTGAAACTGCTGCAACGAATACCTGCCGATCTGCTGCTTTTTACCCTCCACCTCCAACTCGCGCTGTTTGCGGTCGCTTTCGATCTGCTTGGCCCGCGCCTTGCCGGTTTCCAGGGCGGCGGCGGCGGCGGCCGTCTGCAAGCGGAGCGCTTCCCGGTCCGGCCCGATGCGGGCCAATTCCTCCCGGGCCTGCAAAATTCTTCGATCCCGGTCTTGCAAAATGAGCAGTTTTTCTATAATGTCATACATGACGTATCCGTTAAACTGGATTGAAGACCTTATCCGTCGCGGCCAGGCATGTCAATGGAGACCCGAATTTTCAGCGTTTTCCGCAAGGCGGAACCGGCGGAAGCGGATGACAGCTAATTTATGACCCGACCCAAATTATGACCCGATCCAAAGCCGTGCTATTCTTGGCCCTTGTCGCCGCGTTCATCGCCGGGTGCATCATGCCGGGCCGCAAGGGGGACCCGCCCGCCCCGGCCCGCCAGTCGGATTTGACCGGTCTGAATCTGGCCCGCCAGCTTAATGATGCCTTTGTCTCGGTCGCCGAACAGGTGTCTCCGTCGGTGGTGGTGTTGGAGGTGACGGAGAGGCCGACCCGGGGCCGCCGCGGCGGCTTTCGTTCCCCGACCATGGGCGAGGGATCGGGCATCATCGTGAGCAAGGACGGATATATTTTGACCAACCATCATATCGTTGACAACGCGGATAAGATCAGAGTTTATCTCCGGGACGGGCATTCTTTTGACGCGGAGGTGAGGGGAACGGATCCAAAGACCGACATCGCGGTGGTGAAAATCAAACCGGGCGGCGTGATCTTGCAGGTCGCCAAACTGGGTGACTCGGACAAACTGCGGGTCGGGGAATTTGTGCTGGCCATCGGCCATCCGCTGGATCTGCCTTACAGCGTGACGGTGGGCCACGTCAGCGCCGTGGCGCGGCAGCTTTCCACCGATTCCTACGCGGATACCAGGGATGATGACCAGGAGTACATTCAAACCGACGCCGTCATCAACCCCGGCAACAGCGGCGGGCCGCTCGTCAACCTGAATGGCGAGGTCATCGCTGTCAACGCCATGATGGAAGGTTACCGGGATCCGATTACCGGGTACACCCAAAACCGCGGCATTGGGCTGTCCATCCCCATCAACGAGGCCAGAGTGGTGGAAGACCGCTTGATCCGCGACGGCAAATTCACCCGGTCCATCATCGGCATCGAGATGGCCCACGACGTCAGCCGCATGTTGGATGTTTTGACCAGGGAAGGTCAGGGCGAAGGCGTGCGGGTCGCCTCCCTCCTGAAGAACGGTCCCGCCGAAAAAGCGGGATTGAAGACCAACGACCTGATTGTCGCGGTGGATGGCGCTTCGGTGAAGACCGCCCGGGACCTTGCCAACATCGTCTCGCTCAAAAAGCCGGGCCAAAGCATCACGCTCAACATCCGGCGCGACGACAGCGGCAAGACCCTTCCTATCAAAGTGATCACCCAGGCGGATTCCTCCCTGGATGAATCTCTCGTCTCCATCTCCTCCGGCCGGTCCGGCACGCCGGGCCGCGCTGCCTCCTATAATGACTTTGGTTTTATCGCCAAGGCCCTGACCAAGGACCTGGCCCAGCAATTTGGCGTGGACAGCACCTCCGGGGTCATTGTGACCGATGTGACGCAGTACAGTCAGGCCCCGACCGATATGTCGCCCTACAGTCAGGCCTACCTGCGCGAAGTCCATCCCGGCGACATTATCCTCAAGATGAACAACAAGGACATATCCACCATCGAAGACTTTAACAAGGCCATCAAAGCGGTCGCGCCGGGGGAGACGCTGACCATGGAATTAAAAACCAAGGATGGCCCCAAATTCAAGGTGCTGCGCGCCCCGGCCAGTGAGTAATCCAGCCACTTCCCCATCTGGACAGGGGGCCGTTTCCGACATCCGCTCGCAAACGCTGGAGGATTTGCAGGGGCAATTTGTGGCGTGGAAGGAGCCGGCCTACCGCGTGGCCCAACTTTTGGAATGGCTTTACACCCATCGCGCCACCAGTTGGGAGACGATGACCAATCTGCCAAAGACGCTCCGCCAGCGCCTGCAATCGGCTTACTCGTTTTATTCGCTGGAACTGGCGCACCGCCAGGGGGCCGACGACACCACACAGAAGTTCTTGTGGCGGCTGGCGGACGGCGCCTTCATCGAAACGGTCCTCATTCCGGCCAGCCCCGCCCTTTACGGCGAGGCGAGCGACCGCCACACGCTGTGCGTCTCCACCCAGGTGGGTTGCGCCTACGGCTGCCGTTTTTGCGCCAGCGGCCTGCAAGGCTGGAAACGCAATCTGCTTCCCAACGAAATCGTGGAGCAGGTGCTGGCGGTCGAGCGATGGCATCACGCCTCGGCGGCGGCCCAGCCCGCCGGGCGGCCGGCCGCGGCCGGCGCGCGGCTTGTCAATAACCTGGTCATCATGGGGATGGGCGAGCCGCTGGCCAACTACGGCAACCTGCTGCAAGCCCTGCGCATCCTCAACGCGCCGTGGGGCGGCGGCATCGGGGCGCGCCGCATCACCATCTCCACCAGCGGGCTGGCCCCGCAAATCCGCCGGCTGGCGGACGAGCCGCAGCAATTCCGCCTGGCCATTTCCCTGCATGGCGCGACCGACGAGACGCGCGGGCGGATCATGCCTGTCAATAAAAAATACCCCCTGGCCGAACTGGCCGCCGCCGCGCAGTATTACCAGGATAAAAAGGGCGGCATGATGACGCTCGAATACATCCTCATCGCCGGCGTCAACGACGGCCTGGACCAGATCAAGCCGCTGTCCGCGCTGGCCCGCCGGCTTGGGGCCAAGGTGAATTTGATCCCTTACAACACCGTGGAGGGTCTGCCGTGGCGCCGCCCGCCGGAGGAGGCGCAGGAGAAATTCCTGGCGGCCCTGGAACGCGAGAAGATTCCCTCCACCTTGCGCCGCGAGAAAGGACAGGACATTGACGCCGCCTGCGGCCAGTTGCGGCTGAAGACCGAAAGGGAATTGAGGGCCGCCGCGTTATGAAGCCGTTGCGGCGGGGTGGATGATAATTCCTTCGCGCTCGATCTTTTCTTTCAACCGCGGGTTGTCGGTTTGTTCCGGCCGCACGACATCCAGCTCGTAGATGATCGGGGCGTTTTCGAGGGCATCGCGGATCTCGGCCCATTCCCGCGGAGTGGCCCGCGGGGCGGAGACGGCGAGGTCAATGTCGGAAGCGCGCCGCGCCTGGCCGGTGGCGCGGGAGCCAAAGACGCGCACCTGGAGCACCGCCGGGAAACGGCGGAAGGTGTGGCGCAAGGTTGTCAAATCTTTGTCCCGCAGCGACAGAGTTTTCATGGTCATTCCCAGGATAGGGCCTGAATGGTTTCGGCCATTTTTTCCAGGACCGTGACGTGCTCCTGAACGATATTGCGGTAAATGCGGGCGGCCAGCGCCTCATCGTAAGCGTGACTCGTCAGATTGCGGTCTTCCAGCATCTGGAGCCAAACATCCGCTTCCTCCGCCGATCCGATCAGTCCTTCGCTAAAGGCCATTTTAAAGGTGGAACGAGGGCCGCCGCAATCCAGCCCCTGTCGTTCCAGATAGAGCTTGAGGCTTTTCCAAGCAAGCTCGAACGTGAATTCAAAACGCTGAATGACGGCATCGCGCACGAGGCCGCTTTCCGGTTGAGCTGCCGCTTCGCGCAGGCGCGCGACCGCCTTTTTCAATTCGGTTTTTCGTTCCGCGAATCGTTCTTTGCTCATTTGCTCTTATTTACCACTTCACGGTTCCCCCGCAAGTGTTTAACGCCTCCTTTCTTTGGGTTCTTTGTCCCGGCACTCCGTCAGCGCCGCTCATTTTCGCGAGTATTTTTTGCATTTGCGGCGGTCATAGACCGCCGCTACATCGTCAATGGGAAGGCTGGGCATGGCGGCGCAGGTATTTTATGGCGACGGTGAGGTCTTTGGGCCAGGGAGCAGTGATGGTGATTTCGGCGCCGGTGACGGGATGGGCGATGGCGAGTTGTTCCAGATGCGGGGCGGCGTCTGAAATCAACGGGCGCTCGGTTTGGCCGGGTTTAAGACGGTATCCGGCCTTGAGGGAGGAAAGGAGCAGGGGAGGGCCGCCATAGATTTCGTCGCCCACCACAGGAAGACGAAGGTGCTTGAGATGGAGGCGGATTTGATGGACGCGCTCGATCAAGGGACGGCATTCCAACAGGAGGCAGCCGGCGGCGGGAAATCTCTCGCGAACGGTGAATTCGGTGCGGGCGGATTTGCCGCTCCTTTCATCCACCCGCATCACGCCGGGCTGCAAGGGGTGGGGGGCGATGGCGGCTTCGGCGGCAAAAGTGTTGTCCTCCGGCGAACCGCGCGCCAGCGCCAGATAAATTTTCCGCGGCCTGGGGGAGCCAAATTGGTCGGCCAGGGCAATCAGGGCGGGTTTGTTTTTGGCCAGGAGAAGGACGCCGGTGGCGGGGGCATCCAGGCGGTGCGTATTTGTCAACCAAACAAGGCCGCGTTCCCCCGCCCAGGCCGCGCCCCGTTCCATCCCGCGATGCAGCAGTTTCATCAGGCTTGGCCGGGCCGGATCGCGGCGATCCGGGGACACGGCCAGGCCGGCGGGTTTGTTCAACGCCAGCAGGTGGTCGTCCTCCCAAAGAACGGCAATCTCCCAAAACTGCCGCGTCTCCGGCGAAGAAAGCTTGATCGTGCCTGTCACGGCTAACCGGAGGCAGGCGGGGTTTCCGCGGCGGGCTTGGCGGTCGGGACGACATGCACGTGCATTTGCATTTCGCGGTTCAGCCAGATGTTGAAGGCGGCGGACTGGCGCGCTCCACGCTGGTTGGCGAGGAAGGCCGGCAAATCGCGCTTGACAATGGCCTCGTCCACCGGCGCGCGCCCCTTGAGATAAACCACGAAACCGCCGGTCTGTGTCTGGTAAAACTGGGCAATCCGGCCGACGGGCAATTGATAAGCCAGCGCTTTCACGTCCTCGTACTCGGCCTCGTCGGAGATTTCCGGAATGGACCTTGTTTCATGGCTGAAGGGCGTCAAGGTTTCAGGCTTGACCTTCTGTGCCGCGCAAATTTCGCTGAAACTCATGCCTTTGGCCAGGCCGTTGCGGGCGGCGGCTTCAAAATTGGTTCCGGCCTGCACGGCCAGTTCCATGGCCTTTTGCTGGCGGTAATCCTCCATGACCTTGGGGACAACGGCTTCGAGCGGCTGGTTTTCGCTGGGCAATTTGGCTTCCAAGCCAAGAAAGTAGCAGCCGTTGGTGACGGGGACCAATCTATATTGGTCGTCGGGGCTGTTGGTGGTCAATTGGAACACCATTTGCATGTAGGATGGAGACAATGGCAGCGTCTTGGGCGGGTTTAGCTCGTCAAAAGGCGGGGTGGTGACGACGGTCAACCCGTTGCTGGCGGCGAATTTTTGGAGTTCCTCCCTGGTGATCGGCTGGTCATTTTTGCTCTTGCGCCCATCCAGGAACAGATTGATCAGTTGATTGGCGTTGGTTTGGGCGGCCGAGCCGGCGATGTTCAGGCGCGCATTCTCTCTTATCTTGGCCTTGGCCGCTTCGGCGCTGAGTTGGTTGCCCGCCTCGTCCTTCCAGTCCGAGGCCTTGCTGTTCAGATAGGTCTGGTCAATCCGGCTGTCGAGATTGGAAATTCCCGCCATGGTGGCGTCGGCGGTTTTCAGGTAGTTGGTGAGGTTGAAGAAGATGTAGTTGATCTGTTCGCGCGCGGGCAGGCGGTAGGCGGCCTGGCGTTTGGTGTATAGATCCTTGATTTCCTGTTCGGTTGGGACGATGTTGGCAATGTAATTGCTCACGGAAAAGCGGGCCAGCTCGACGGTCATCATCTCATGGTCGCGGCGGAAGAAGGATTCCACTTCCGCCGAAGTGATCAGTTCGCCGTTCATGCCGTAGAGGTTCATCAACAGCGCCGCGCCGACCTGATCATGCACCCATTGATAGAAGTCCTCCTCGCCGACGCGGAGCTTCTCGTTGAGGTCAGTTTTGACAAACTCCCGGAATGCTTCTTTGGACATCGTCTGGCCGGGTTTGATCCCGAGGAGCGTCCGCGTGTATTCCGCCGTGGCTTCCAGCGGCACTTCCAGATTTGATTCCTTGAGCTTGGCCTGGATGTAAAGCTGCTGCCAGGCGAGGTAGGGCAACTGCTGCGTGGTTTCCTGGGAGGGCGGCCAGCGTCTCGTGTTCATGAACACGGCCACTTTGGCCTCCCGCAACGCCGCCTCGTATTGCGGCTGGCTGACCGTTTCACCGTCTATCGTCCCCGCCGGGGCCGACGGGGCGCTGCCGCCGCCGCCACCGCCGCCAGTCCGGTTGGGGAAGAGGTAATAGACAAAGGTGACGATGGTCGCGACGATGATGATCCACATGATCACCTGGTGATGCAGCCGAAATCTGTTGGTCATACTAGGCTTTCAAAATGCTTCAAATTAATGCAAGTCTTCAGCGTAGCGGGAGGGCGGGAGCCGGGTCAAACGCAAAAAGCACAATTTCCGGTTTGAATATTGGCGGGAGGCAACGCAGACTGGATGCCGATGCGCGGTTTTGGATTATTGATCGGACTGTGGATGGGCCTGATGTTGCAGGGGGCCAACGCCGGCGCTTATACGCTGGCCGACGGCACCAGCATTTCGGGCGATCCCATCAACTACAACGATGCCGGAGTTCTGCTCAAAACAGGGGAAGACTCCTACCTGCCGCGTATTCCCTGGGGCAAATTCACCGACGAGGCGCTGCGGCAATTGCTCAACGAGGCGAAAAAGGCGAAAAACACGCATGACCAGGCCATCCTCGAGCCGATGGTGCCGGACGAACCGGCATCGGAAAAGGCCAAGTTTCGCCAAATTACGGTGAAGCCGGTCGAGATGCCGGTCCGGCCCGGCGGGCCATTGGGCGTTCTGGCCATCCTCGGCAGTCCGCTGGGTTGGTTGCTGCTGCTCGTGCTCTATGGAGGCAATCTTTTCGCGGCTTGTGAAATTGCCATCTATCGCAACCGGCCTTTGCCCACCGTGTGCGGGCTGGCGGCGATTCCGTTGATTGGAGTGGCCACTTCGCTCTATTTTCTGTCTTTGCCGGAGCAAGCTCCGGCAGAGGACCTGTCTTCCCCCTCGGGCGCCGCGGCGGCGCCAGGCTCCAATGCGCCCGTACCGATGCCGCCGGCCTCGACGCCGGCTGGCCGGGAAATGGCAGCGGCCCCCGCCGAGGAGGAGCCGGAACCCGCCTTGTTCATGTCCAGCCAGCCGAAACTGCCGGAGCCTTTGGTCTTTCGACGCGGGGATTTCTTGTTCAACCGGCGCTTTTTTGAGACGAAGCTGACCGGGTTTTTCCGGGTGGTGTTAAGCGCGGCGGACAAGGACATGCTGATTCACATCAAATCGGACCGGGGCGACTTTGTGGGCAAACGCATTTCGCGAATCACGCCGTCCGAACTTTACCTGGAAGTGTTCAAAGAGGACGCGACGGCCGAGGAGATGATTCCTTTTGTGGAAATCCTGGAGGTGCAAATCCGCCATAAGGATTTGCCTTGAGCTTGTTGGGGGCGCGGGCGTGATTTTATGAAATATCGAACCATCCTGTTATTCGGCGCGCCCGGCTCCGGCAAGGGGACGCAGGGCAGAGTCCTGGGCGCGGTCCCCGGTTTTTATCATTTCGCCTCGGGCGATGTCTTCCGCCGCCTGACACCCGGCACCGAGTTGGGCCGGCTTTTTCTTGACTACTCCAGCCGCGGCGAGTTGGTGCCCGATGAGCCGACCATCCAGTTGTGCTGCGAAGCCATCGAGGCCGCGGCGCGCGACGGCCGGTTCGACGCGGTCAACGACACACTGCTTCTGGACGGCATCCCGCGCAACGCCAACCAGGCGCGCATCCTGAGCAAGAGCCTGGACGTGCGGCTGGTGCTTTATCTGAGTTGCGCGGACATGGAGAAAATGGTGCTTCGCCTGCAACGCCGCGCCCTCAAGGAAAACCGCCTCGACGACGCCGATCCCGCCGTGATCCGCAATCGTTTGGAAGTATTCGAAAGCAAAAGCAAACCGCTGCTGGATTTTTACGGGCCGGAGCTGCGCTGCGACATTGACGCGACGCAGACGCCCCTCCAGGTGGCGCTCGCTGTGTTGCAGGCGGTGGAAGAGCGGCTGACATGAGGGCGAAGAAATTCTGTAACTGGCAATTGAGCAGTTGGAAAGCGGTCTTCAATTGCAAATGACAAATTTTCAATGACCAATTCTCAATTTGTACATACGACCTTGTTCCAAAGGCCGCCGATAAATCAGAAGTAGATTTTGCACAAATTCTTAATCCGTTGAAACCGCGCATTGTCTTCATGGGCACGGCGGAACTGGCCTGTGCCAGCCTCGAAGCCCTGGTTGCCTCTCCGGAGTTCCAGGTGGTGGCTGCGGTCACGCAGCCGGACCGGCCCAGGGGCCGCGCCTTGAAATTGCAGCCGCCGCCTGTCAAGATGTCGGCGTCGCGCCTGGGCCTGCCGCTGCTCCAGCCGGAGCGGGCGCGCGACCCCGCCTTCCTGGAGCAGCTCCGCCGGCTTGACCCCGATTTCATTGTCGTGGCCGCCTACGGTCAATTGCTGCCGCCGGCCATTTTGGAGCTTCCGCCGCGGGGATGCGTCAATGTTCATGCTTCCTTGCTGCCCAAGTACCGCGGGGCCGCGCCAATCCAGTGGGCCATTCTCAACGACGAAGAACAAACCGGCGTCACCATCATGAAAATCGCCGAAAAACTGGACGCGGGCGACATCCTCGCCCGGCGCGTCACGCCGATTGCCCCCGATGACACCGCCGCGACCTTGCACGAACGGCTTGCGCGGATGGGCGCGGAATTGCTGGTCGCGACGCTGGCCAATTACGTCAATAATACAATTACCTCTTCTCCTCAAGTCGAGGCGGAGGCCACTTACGCTCGCAAAATCACCAAGGAAGATGGGCGGTTGGACTGGTCGCAGCCCGCCCGCAGCCTGTGGAATCGCGTCCGCGCCTTTACTCCGTGGCCGGGGGCGTTCACCACTTGGCCGGGCGGCGCGCAATCGCGGACGGTCAAAATCTGGCGCGCCTCCGTGGAACCAGCGCCGGCCGCCGCGCCCGGCGAGGTGTTACAAGCGGACAAGACGGGAATTGTGGTGGCTTGCGGCAGCGGCGCGTTGCGCATCCACGAATTGCAACTCGAAGGCGGCCGCCCCTTGCCCGCCGCCCAATTCCTCATCGGACACGCCATGCACCCCGGCGAGCGGTTGGGGTGAACCAAATTATATGGATTTGCACACCATACCGGAAATTCGCGTCGAAACAGCGGGGAATGACGTGACCTATTGTCTGCCCGTGCGGCCCTTGGGGAAAATTCGGTGGTTTGGATTGATCCCCGTCGGGTTCAGTGTTCTGTGGATCTCTGGATTGCGCACTACTCTTTTGGAGGCTCTGCGCGATCTCTCGAAAAGCAAGCAATCGGGCTTTCAGTATTTCTTCATCGCGTTTCTGCTGATTTTTGTGCTCGTTGGTTGCGTTCCAGCCTTCTATGGCTTGCTGCTCATGTTTGGCCGCTGCCGCGTGATGTGGCACAACGGGCGGCTGACGGTGTCTGATTCAGTGGGTCCGTTCGCCTGGCGGCGGCGGATGCCCCGGACGGCGATCCGCAAGTTCGAGGTCAAAGCGGGCGCTTCGAGCAACGGACGGCCTGTAGCCACCGGGCCGCTCGCCATGCTGGCCACGCTGGCCGCCGAATTTGAAAGTGGCCGGCCCCGCATCGTGGCGACGGGTTATCCGCGCGAGTGGCTGGAGGCCATCGCGGCGGATTTATCGGCCCGCGCGGGGAGTTCGCAGCCGGTCACACCACGGGTCGAAGTGATTGATGAGACGAAGAATCCGTGGCAATTCCGCGACGAGCTGGAACAGCCGGCGGACAGCAAGGTCGTAATTCAACGACAGAGCGCCAGCATTGTGCTTGATATACCGGCGGCGGGATTGCGCAAGGGAGGAAAGGGACTTTTTGGTTTCGCAATCCTATGGTGCCTGTTCATGGTTGTGTTCACATCACTCTGGTTGTTTGGAAAGCACCAAAACTCCGGTGGGAACTTCGTGCCTTTCATGGCTTTCATTGCCAGCTTCTGGGCCATTGGCATCGCGTTGATGGCGGCGGCGATCAATATGGGACGTCGCCGGGCGACTCTGAGCGCGGGGAACAGCGGGCTGACTTTGGTTCAGACCGGGCCGTTTGGCGTCAAGCGCCGCGAATTCCGGCGGGCGGCCATCGCGGCCATTCGCGCCGACGCCAGCGGCATGGCGGTGAACGATGTTCCTATCATTGAGTTGCAGATTCATCCGGTGACGGGCAAGAAGGCCGGCCTGTTCGCTGGCCGCGATACCGAGGAGTTGCGATGGATGGCGACCGAGTTGCGCAAGGCGATAGGGGTGGGGGCTGGCCAGGAGAGACAATCTTCCTCGAAGTCCCTTTGAGATTGCGGTCGGGCCGCTTTGGCGTAGCCTTGTTTCTGCATGTTCAACGCCAGCGATTTGTTTGATTTGAGCCAGAGCGACCACGCCGAAATTTTTTCCGGCTGCCAGCATGCGTGGGAGGCGCTGCCGAAAATCGCCGCTTTTTTGGAATCGCGCCTTCGCCCCGCGCTGCACAACCGTTGCGAGGGCCGCGCCTACATCGGCGAGAAGGTGTACATCGGCCCCGGCACGGTGGTGGAGGACGGCGTGATGATCAAGGGGCCGGCCATCATCGGAAAGAACTGCCAGATTCGCCACAACGCCTACCTCCGCGAAAACGTCATCATCGGGGACAACTGTGTGGTGGGCAATTCCACCGAGGTCAAGAACTCGCTTTTTTTCAACGGCGCGCAGGCGCCGCATTTCAATTACGTGGGAGACTCGATCCTCGGCCACAAGGCCCACGTGGGCGCCGGCGTCATCCTTTCCAATTTCAAATTGCTGCCGGAGAACATTTCCGTTTACGTGGAGGGAGTCCCCTTCGACACCGGCCTGCGCAAATTCGGCGCGCTGCTGGGCGACCGGTGTCAAATCGGCTGCAATGCCGTCCTCAGTCCGGGCAGCATCATCGGGCGTGGGGCCGTCATTTACCCCAGCCTGGTCTGGCGCGGCATTTTGCCGGCGAACATGATCGTGAAGAATCGCGCGGTCCAGGAAGTGGCCGCCGTGCGCCCGCGCGGATTGTGAGGCGGCCTTGAGCAGCGAATCGGACAGCCCGGCGCGCCGCAACGGCCACGATCTGGCGGCCCAGGTCTCGCAAATCTTCGCGCCCGGAGGAATTCTTTCCAAGGCGCGGAATTTCGAGTACCGCCCGCAGCAACAGAAGATGGCCGTGGCCGTGGCGGAGGCCTTGCAGCACAAGGAGCACCTGGTCGTCGAAGCCGGCACCGGCGTCGGCAAGAGCCTGGCCTATCTGATCCCCTCGATTTTGTTCGCGGTCGCCAACCGCAAGAAGGCGGTCATCTCGACCAACACCATCAACCTCCAGGAGCAGCTCATCGAGAAGGACCTGCCCATGCTGGCGCGGATCCTGCCGGTGAAGTTTGATTTTGCCATGTTGAAGGGCCGGCAAAATTATCTTTGCACCCGCCGCCTGGCCCGGACGATGCAGCAGGCCGGCAAACTTTTTGCCTCCTCCGAGGAACAGGAGTTGCGGCGCATTCACGAGTGGTCGAAGAAAACCGCCGACGGCAGCCTCTCGGATTTCCAGGTGGAGCCGGACGCCAAGGTGTGGCAGCAGGTTTGCTCGGAGCGCGGTCTTTGCTCGCCGAGAACTTGCGGCTTCCAATCCGAATTTGTGAAAGATGGCGGGGCTGCGTGCTTCTTCCAACGCGCGCGAAGCAAGATTCTGTCTGCGGACGTGCTCGTGCTCAACCATACGCTGTTCTTCATGCAATTGGGCATGGAGCAGGAGGAGGCGGGAAGCGGACTGCTTTTCAAGAATGATTTTGTTATATTTGACGAGGCCCACACCGTCGAGCGGGTGGCCTCGCGCCACATCGGCTTGAGCGTCTCCAGCGCCCAACTGCGTTACAGCTTGCAGCGGCTCTGGAATCCCGCGGGCAACCGGGGCCTGTTGGCGCTCTTGCGCAAAGGCCGCGCGGTTGGCCTGGTCGAGGCCGCCTTGTTGGAAACGGACAATTTCTTCGCCGCGGTCGAGCAGGAATGCGACCGCATCTTTGGCCTGCGCCGCCGCCAGGCCGGGGCGGCGCGCGCCTGGAGCGAGTTGCGGATTCGCCAGCCCGACCTGGTCCCGGACAATCTCAGCCTGCCTCTGCAAAACTTGCGCGAAGAGATTGCCGAACAGGTCAAGCTGGCCCGCGACAAGGACACCGCGCAGGAATTGACACAGGCCAATCTCCGGCTGGGCGAATTGTGCGATCAACTCGTCATTTTCCTGAAGCAAGGAGCCGAAAAGCACGTCTATTGGGTGGAGCGCGCCGGCAAGCTGGGGCGCAATCTCACCTTGAACGCCGCGCCCATCAACGTGGCCGAGTTCCTCCGCCGGCGCCTCTTTGGCTCCGAAACCTCCGTCATCATGACGAGCGCCACGCTGGCCACACGTCAAAATAACGGTCCCCCGCCCGGCGCCGAACCCGCTCCCGCCCCGGCGGCCGGGGTTCTTTCCACCGCGCGCCGCGCGCCGCCCGCCCCGCCCTCGCCGCTGGCCTACTTCTCCGGGCAAGTTGGCGCGGAAGCGGCTAAAATGTTGCAGGCCGGCTCGCCGTTTGATTACCAGCGCCAGATGAAGATTTTTGTGGCGGGGAAAATGCCCGATCCGCGCGCGCCGGACTACCAGCCGAGCCTGATCCATTGGATCGAGCACTTCATCCGCATGACCCACGGCAAGGCGTTCGTCCTGTTCACCAATTTCAAGCTGATGCTCGAAGTGGGCCAGAGGATGGAACCTTTTTTTGACAGTCTTGGCCTGGAATGCTTCGTCCAGGGCACCGGCACCCCGCGCTCCCTCATGCTGGAAAAATTCAAGGCCGACGTGGATTCGGTTCTTTTTGGGGCGGACAGCTTTTGGCAGGGCGTGGATGTGCCGGGGGAGGCCTTGTCCAACGTGATCATCACGCGCCTGCCCTTTGCCGTGCCGGACCATCCGCTGGTGGAGGCGCGCATCGAGGCCATCGAAGCGCGGGGCGGCAATTCCTTTCTCGAATTCTCGCTGCCGGAGGCCGTCCTCAAATTTCGCCAGGGCGTGGGCCGGTTGATCCGCACCAACACGGACACGGGGGTTGTCGCCGTGCTTGACAATCGGGTCCTGACCAAGAAATACGGGCAGGCCTTCCTGGACGCCGCGCCCAGGTGCCCGCTGGAAATTGTTTAGGGCTTGCCATTCCTTGTGCTGCGAATCCTTGTGTCGAATCCTTGTTGTCTTTCAGGGCGTTATCGCACATGCTTCAGCCATGCCGGAAATCGCCCAATTTGTTCAGCGCGGTTCAGCGATGATAACCCCCAACATCCTGAAGGGCGTTCACAAGCGTCTGCCCTTTCTGAAACTCAAATTCACCGAGTTCGATGATCCGGCCTTCCCGCACCTGAGCGAGCAATTGGAATTTCTGGCCAATGTGGTGGAGGACTTCGTCGAAGGGGTGGAGGAAGATTTGCCGTATTCGACCGTGCTCGCCGCGGCTTTTGCGCTGGTCTATGCCGACCGCCAGATAAAAATGATTCCCGAGGACCTGCCCGAGCCGCGCTTTGCCAACGACTCCGCCGTGGTCCGCGCCGTTCTGACCGGGCACGAAAAGGTCCTCATTGCCTATGCCGGCCGCCACGAATTGCAGTGGGACGCCGTGTCGCTGCTGCCGTAGCTCGAATGGTGAATTGTGAATTGTGAATTGTGAATTTTGAATAGTGAAATTCCGACTTTCACAATTCACAATTCACCATTCACCATTTCTCCACCGGCCCTCCCGGCACGGGGATTTGGCTCCGTTGGGCCGCCGGCGGGCCTTCCTCCATGAAGGAGGCCGCCATGGGAGCGGGACGATACTTTGGTTTGAGGCACCCGTTTTCGTCCAGGAATTGGGCGCGCCACTGGCCGTAGCCGGCCAGGATTTCCTGAAATTGAGCCTTGCTTGACAGGGTGACGATCCGCCGGTTGAATTCCCGGGCCGGGCCGAATCGCCGGGCGTACCACGGCCCGATTTTGCGGAACATGCGGCAGCCGTGTTCTTCGCCAAAAACCTCCACCATTAAATCCAGATGGCGGCTCATCACTTTCACCCGTTCCCCGTAGCCCGGTTCCGGCGGCAATTGGCCCGTCGCCAAAAAGCGGAGCGTGCGCTGGAAAATCCAGGGATCGTAAAAGGCCCCGCGGCCGATGCTGATGCCGGCGCAGCCGGTCTGGTCCAGCATCGTCCTGGCGGCGGCGGGGGTGGTGACGTCGCCGTTGCCGATGACGGGAATATGTTTGACGGCTTGCGCCACCGCGCGGATGCCCGCCAGATTGACCGTTCCGCCGAATCCCTGCGCGCGCGTCCGGCCATGCACAAAGATGGCCGCGATCCCCGCCTCTTCCAGCACCCGCGCCAGGTCCGGCGCCGTCAGGTTCTCCTCGTCCCATCCCAGCCGCATCTTGGCCGTGACCGGAATTTTCACCGCCTCGACCATGCCGCGGACCAGGCGCGCGGTTTTCTCCATTTCCGTCATCATGGCCGAACCGCCGCCCACGCGGCAGACCTTTCGCACCGGGCAGCCCATGTTGATGTCAACCGAAGAAATGCCGGCGGATTCCAGATAAGCCGCCGCGTCGCGCATTTCTTCGGGCACGCTTCCAAACAACTGCACCGCCAGCGGACGGTCCGCCGGGCAGGTCTCGATCAATTTGAGCGCCTTGGCTTTCCTTTCCAGGAGCGAACGGGCATTGACCAAATCGGTGGTGGCAAGGTCCAGGCCGCCCAACTCGCGCAAGGTCAGGCGGAAGGGCAGGTTGGTGTAGCCCGCCAGTGGCGACAGGAACAAATTGGAATTCAACTGGAGCGAGCCGATCCGCATCCCTGCCATTACACCACAAACCCGCGCATAGTGGAAGGAGAGATGAGCGACTCTTCCATTGTCCGCGGACACCGGCACGAAACGTTGACACAAAATCCTCATGGGGTGAGTTTGGGCCAATACATGGATGACCCTTTCATGCTTGCCACGGGAATTACGTCAAATAAAAGTCCAATCTCATCCTGCCGTTCGTGCCCAAGGAGGCCGCCAGTAGATGCAAGGTTCAATTTGTCTCGTTGATATTGTGCGTTAGGGCCGAAGTTGCCGGAATTATTCCGCAAGCCCGAAAAAGGGCCGTAAAGCACCAGTGCCCCATCGGAGAATTCGAAAGCCGCGCCACGCTGCAATGCAGCGGAATTAATCTCCCGGTCTTGCCGGTCAAGCAAGCGTACAAGCAATGAACTCCCGTCGGGCGCAAAATGGAGTTCGACCCGCATTCCGCTGCCGCCATGGGAATGGCCTTGGCCGGTAAGAATGTCAAAAAGCTGGGTGCCACGCTCCAAGTCATTGTCATTCCTGGCCTCGAGGCTGTAGTTTCGATAGACTCCCTCGAATTGCCGAAGATCTTTCGCTGCAATGGGTTTTGGCCAGGAGGGGTGGGAGGGTGCGCACTGAACAATTACGCAGCCGGAAGTCAACATTGCCAATAGAGTGCCGACGGGCAAGCGCAGGCGTTTCAGTATTCTCATGTCGCAACCGTAAACCTGGCCGGCCAAAGTCTTGAATTGATAAAAATTATGCCTGCATCGAATTTTTCGATGCTGGAAACAAGAGGGGGTCGCCCAGCCGAATACGTCCTTTCTTCTCTATTCAATTCGCGGTGGCGCGTCGTCTTTGCGGCGGGATTTCATGATTTGGAAGCTGGTGGCGGCGGCCCAGCCCAGGGAAATCACAAACAGCGCGATTCCCAGGAGGACCCAGCGCGCGGCGTGGCAGAATAAAAGCAAAGCGCCGGCCGGATCGGTCTCCTTCATTTGATTGATTTGCTCCATATTGGCCATATACCAACGGAAGAAGGCCACCGCGCAGACGACGGTCATGATGAACCCGGCGAAGCACACCGCCATTTGCGCGTAACCGACGGCGCGGCCGGCCGCCAGCGAGCCGGCGCCGGGCACGGCCAGGTTGGCCGTCGCGCAACCCCAGGCTTCGGAGCGGGTGAGCGGGCGGGGCTTTGCCAGTGTCAATTGTAATTTCATGGAAGCGAACCGCCGCGGCGCATCGGTGCGCGCCGCCTAAATATGAAACCCCGGCAGGTTGCGGACGATTCCGAATAAAATCACAATCACCGCCAGCGTCCATCCGATCCAGGGCCGGATGACCAGGCCGGGCCATTTTTTCCCGCCGGCCTGCCATGCCAGTTCGCGCAAGCCAAGCCAGAAGGCGGCCGGCAGCAGCGCCACCGCCAGCGGATTGAAGCGCCACGCGGCGGCGAAATTTCCATGTGTCAATTGATGCAGGGCGCGCAGAGTTCCACAGCCGGGACACGACCAGCCGAAGAGGGCGTGCCAGGGGCAAACCGGGTAAATCGCATATCGCGCCGGGTCGAACAGATAGAGCAGCGCGGCCCCGGCCGCCGCGGCGGCAATCAATCCGGCCAGCAGCCATTTCCGCCAGCGCGGGATGGGCAATGATTCGGGCACAAGACTAAAAGCGGACTTGGCTGGCGCCGGTGAACAAAAACAGCGCCCAAAAAGCGATCCCCATCACCAGCGAAATGCAGCCCAAAACAATTCCGGCCGCGGCCATCGCCCGCCCGCCTAGCTTGGGATTTTGGTTGAGCTGCGAAAGAGCCATGGCCCCAAGCACGATGCTGACCGGCGACAATATCAGCATCACGCAACACGGCAGGGAGGCAATGCCCGTTCCCAAGGCCCAACCGGCCAGGGGGTTGGCGGGCGGCAGGCCGCCGGCGGCCGAAGATGGATGAGCCGCGCCCAGCGAGATGGGCGGCGGGGGCGGCGGCACCAGCGTGGAAAACTCAGGCATCTCCCGCAGTTCCTTCCATACGCCGGATCCATCCACTTGAATTTTGCTGACCGCGTTGAGCCGCCCTTCCTCGACCCATTGTCGGACCTGTTCCGCCGGAATCGGCCCATAGACATTGCCGTCGGCCCCGATGATATTGTACATGCAGCTAAATGAGCGCAATTGACCCGCGGCGTCAAGCACGGTTCACGAATGCTTATATGCTGATTTGGCCGTAATCGTCCTGCTCCTGGAGATACTCAATGATGCGCGCGACCGATTCGGCCACGGTCAGTTTGTCGGTGGCCAGTTCCAATTCGGCGCTTTCCGGGGCCTCGTACGGGGCGGAAATGCCGGTGAAATCCTTGATTTGGTGGGCGCGCGCCTTGGCGTAAAGGCCCTTGGGGTCCCGCGCCTCGCAGACTTCGAGCGGGGCGTTGCAATAGACTTCCACGAATTTTCCCGGCTCCATGATCTGGCGCACCATTGCCCGGTCGGAACGGTAGGGCGAAATAAAGGCGGTGATGCAGATGTTCCCGGCGGCCGCGAAGAGCTTGGCCGTTTCGCCCACCCGCCGGATGTTCTCCTTGCGGTCCCTGGGCGAAAAGCCCAAATCCGAACAAAGGCCGTGCCGCATGTTGTCTCCGTCAAGCACATAGACATGGCGGCCCAGGTTGAAAAGCTCCCGTTCCAGATCGGTGGCGATGGTGGATTTGCCGGAGGCGGACAGGCCGGTCAGCCAGATGACCCGCCCGCGATGGCCGTTGCGCAGGGCGCGCTGCTCCGAGTTGACCTTCCCCTGGCTCCAATAAATGTTGTGGCTCTTTTGCAGCCGGTCCGCCGTGCGCCGCGGATAGTTGTCCGCCGCCACGATCCCGCCGCCCGCCACCTCGTATCCGTCCACAATCACAAATCGTCCCGTGGCGATGATGTCCGAATGCACGTCGAACGCCACCGGCCGCCTGGCGCGCAACGACAATTCGGCCACCTCGTTGCGCCCGACAAAGCCCTCCGCCCGCTCGATGGTTTCCAGCGTGGACGAATCCAGCAGCCGCTCGATGGATTCAATTTCGCAATCCACCTCCTGCGTGGCCAGTTTCAACTTGTAGCTCCGGCCCTTGCGAAACGGTTCCCGGCCCAGCCAGAACAACCGCGCCTTGAACCGGTTCAGCTCGTAGGGCGGGGCCGTTTCCAGCGCCGCCACCGCGCCGCGCTCCACAAAAATCTGTTCGGTCAGGGTGATGCCGATGGATTCGCCCGCCTCCGCCCGTTCCGCCGCCGGCACGTTCCACCGCTCAATCGTCTTGACGGTGCTGATCTTGTTGCTCGGCGCGAAGACCAGCCGGTCGCCCACCTTCAGCGCGCCCGACTCGACCCGGCCCGCCAGGATGCGGCGCTCGTCGAAGCGGTAAATGTCCTGGATGGGCAGGCGGAGCGGTTGGTGGGTCGCCGGTTCCGGCGGCTGAAATTCATCCAGCGCCTCCAGCACCGTCGGCCCGCCCCACCAGGGCATTTTGGCGCCGCGGGAGGCGATGTTGTCGCCGTGCCGGGCTGAGATGGGAATGAAGCCGCGCGGCTCCACGCCGACCGTTTTGAGGAAGGCGCGGTATTCCGCCTCGATCTGCTCAAAGCGCGCCCGGGCGTAATTTTGCAGGTCCATCTTATTGACAAGTACCACAATTTGCCGGATGCCCAGCAGATTGAGCAGATAGCCGTGCCGGCGCGATTGCTCCTGCACGCCCTCGTTGGCGTCAATCAGCAGCAGCGCCGCCTCCGCGTTGGCCGCGCCCGTCACCATGTTCTTGAGGAACTCCTTGTGGCCGGGGGCGTCAATAATAACATATTGCCGTTTCTTGGTGCGAAACCAGATTTGCGCCGTGTCAATGGTGATGTTCTGGTCGCGTTCCGACTGGAGGGCGTCCATCAAGTTGGCCCACTCGAAGGGCGTGCCGCGCCGTTTGGCGGCGGCCTGCAACTGCTCCAGCTTCCCTTCCGGCAGCGACCCGGTGTCGTTGAACAGCCGTCCCACAAACGTGGACTTCCCATGGTCAACATGCCCCACGATGACAATTTTCAACTGATCCATTTGTGCTGTGACCTCCTTTTGCATGCTGGAATCTTAATGCCGTTCTATTTGAAGGTTCGCAGATGTGGTTTATGGCTCGACTCCGACGAGTATAAGCGGCACTGCGGGAACGCCGCGCCCGTTTCGAATAATGTTGTAAAGTTCGCCTTCGTAATAGCCGGGGCCCGACGACATATTTGCTTGGAGAGATTTCATGGCAAGAATCTCAATGCCCACATCAATCTGATCACGTATATAAAATGCGAGATGTTTTACGAACAGGTCGTACGCAACGAATGAGTATTTGCCGAATTGAACCTCAAGCGCCACGCGGTCTTTCACAAAGTCAGTTTGGTTATAGCTGAATATGGGCTTCTCTCCGGCGGCCTCAATGTCCGCTTTCTGTTCATCGGCGGACTTGGCTAACGTTTGCCGGATCAATCGTTCACTCTTTGTGACCCAATAGCTTACCCTGCTCTCAGCCCAACCCTGTTTGCCGAGCAACTCAGAGAATGCCTTGTTCATGTCTATCGGGCTGTATAGGGCTTTTCCCGACATTGTTTTCTCCCTGCTTAATTTGGTTTTGCATGCAGTGGCATCCACCGATTGAATGGCCCGCTTGACATCGTTCCAAAGACCTTTTTTGTGAACGAGCAAGTACTCCAAGCCATTAAGATGCGAATAGGTTTGAATGATTTTCATTTGCGCGTGCGATAAGCGGGACCCTTTTCGAGGAGTACCATTTGATCAATAGGCAGCGGCTTGCTCAACCAGGGCGCGGTCAACAGGTTCTGTCCTGCATCCTTTGGGTCAAACACCGGACGTCCCATTGGCCTGACCGGCAGTTCGCCATGCGCTGCCATTAGAATTCTCGTTTTGGCTGTCTGAGCGTATCTGTGAACCAATTCAGAGCCGATGCCTCGTCTTTGATGCAGCAGTGCGGCGATGATCGAAGTTCCAGTGCCGAGGAATGGGTCTAATACCCAATCGTCTTCTCGCGAGAGAGCCAACACCAGGCGCTCGATCAATTCAACCGGAAATTGGCATGGATGCTCCGTTTTTTCCACATGGTTGCTTTTGACGTTCGGAATGGTCCAAACATCTCCAGGATTTTTGCCAAGAGGGTTGCATGAGTATTGTCCCGCCTTCGGCCCCTTGAAGTACTTTTTGCCGGGATATTTTTGCGGAACACGAATTGGATCCAATTCGAATATGTAATCATCTCCCTTGGTGAACCACAAAATCGTCTCGTAACGTCCGGAAAGACGTCGGGAACAATGCAGTCCGTGTTCAAAGTGCCAAACGATGCGATTTCGCATTTTCAACCCCAAGCCGGCAAAAACCGGATATAGAAGAGAATCCAAGGGTATGATAGCCCCCTCTTCAACATAATTTCCGACTTGCCAACAAATGCTCCCGCGTGGACTCAAAATGCGCGCACATTGCTCAATCACCTCCCGTTGCTGCGAAAGATAGTCGTCCAAGTGGATGCGGTTTTCATACTCCTTGCCCAAATTGTAAGGTGGCGAGGTAACCACTAATTGAATCAGATCGGCGGGAACCTGCCGGAGGAGTTTGCGACAATCACCCTCGAATACAACCGCGCGCGCAACGGGATCAAACTGAGGCGTAATTTTAAAAGCGTTGATCATTTCGTTTCCGCGAGTTTAGCGTATGGCGAATCCATAACACAACCTTCCAAAAATATAACGGAGGCTGACTGGTTTCGTGAGTGGCTTCAATCATATTTTGGTTTCTCAAGCTCTCACATATACCCGTCGCGGCGCAGCTTTTCAAAGGCGTCTTCGCTCTCCTGGTCCTGGGCGCGCCCGGCGCGCTCCGGCGTCCGGGTCTGGCGCAATTCCTCGACGATTTCATGGACGGTGCGGGCGCTGGATTTGATGGGGAAAGTGCAGGGGGCGCAGCCCAGGCTGCGGTAGCGCTCGCCTTTTTCGTTGGCGAAATAGAGCGGAATGACCGGTATGTTTTCCCGCTCGATGTATTCCCAGACGTTCAGTTCGGTCCAATGGAGGAGCGGATGAATGCGGACGTGGGTTCCCTTTTCAAAATCGGTCTTGAACTGGTCCCACAGTTCCGGCGGTTGGTCGGCGACGTTCCATTCCATGTTTTTGTCGCGCGGGCTGAAGTAGCGCTCCTTGGCGCGGGTGGGTTCCTCGTCGCGGCGCACGCCGACGATGACGCCGGTGTAATGATGCTTGTCGAGGACGGCGCGGAGGGCGTCTTTCTTGAGCGTTCCGCAGCATTCGACGCGGCTGGCGCGGGCGTTGGGAAAGGTGACGCCGCTCTTGAGGACGGCTTCGTTCTTGCCCACCACCAGGTGCAATTTCCATTCGCTCACCAGCCGGTCGCGGTATTCGATCATGCTGGGAATTTTGTAGGTGGTGTCCACATGGACGAGCGGGAAGGGGACATGCCCGAAAAAGGCCTTGCGGGCGAGCCAGAGCATGACGGTGGAATCCTTGCCGATGCTCCAGAGCATGGCGAGGTTTTCAAGCTTGTTGAAGGCCTCGCGCAGAATATAGACGCTCTGGTTCTCCAGTTTTGAAAGGTTATCCATATCGCGGGTGAGGCACGGGCAGGGCGGTCATCGTTCCTGGCAACATCTGGCCCTCAAATTTGAAAATCAACTTTTTTGGGCAGGAAGGTGTGGATGCCGCACTCGACCTTTTTGAAGCCGGTCCATCGTCCGGCGCGCTCATCCTGGCCCTCCGTGATTTTTCGCGTGCAGCTCATGCAGCCGATGGAGCGGTAGCCCTGATCGTGCAGCGGATTGTAAGGGATCTTGAATTTTTTTATGTGCGTCCATATCTGTTCGCGTGACCACTGGGCCATCGGATTAACTTTGACGATTTCGCGGCCCGTTTCTTCATCCAAATGATATAATTCCACTATTTGAACCTCGGCGCGCGCGGCCGATTGTTGACGCCGCAGGCCGGTCAGCCAGCAGGAGAGTTCCTCCAATTTGCCGCGCAGGGGCAGCACTTTGCGCGCCGTGCAGCACAGGTCCGGGTCGCGTTTCCATAACTCCGGACCGTGGACGTCCGCCTGCTCTTCCACCGTCAAATCCGGTTCAATGACTTCAATTTTCAAGCCATAAAAATTTTCCAGCTTCTCCTTTAAGGCAATGGTTTCCGGGAAAAGCAGGCCGGTGTCAAGGGTGAAGACCGGGAAATTCAGTCCGGCGGCTTTGGCCAGGTGGAGCATCACCAGCCCGGCGCCCTGGTAACTGGTGCCAATGGCGGCCTTCCTGCCGAATCTGGCCCATGCCCAGGCCAGCACGTCCAACGAAGAGCGGCCGGCGAACTGGCGGTTCAGCTCGGTGACTTCCTGCGCGGAAAGCAGCGGCGCTATTCTCCCGTTTGGCGGGGATTGAACCGAATTCATGCTCCGGTCTTCTCTCCCGCTGGCGGCTCGCCGGGCGCAACCGTCTCTTTCAGCAACACCCTGCCGGAGAAGTCGCCGAAGCGTTCGCCGGGTTGGCGCTCATCTGCGAAGCGCAGGAAAAGCGGGCGCAACTCGTCCGCGATTTCCTCGCTCCTGACGCTTTCCTTGTAAAGCCGGGCCAGGCGCGTGCTCGCGGCATTCCCGCCCAGGTAAAGCTGGTATTTTCCCGGGGCGCGGCCCACGAAGGCCAGTTCCGCCATCAGCGGGCGCGCGCAACCGTTCGGGCAGCCGGTCATGCGGATGATGATTTCCTCGTCCTTCAACCCCGTTTCCGCGAGCAATTGTTCAATCCTCGCCAGCACGCTGGGAATGAAGCGTTCCGATTCCGCGAGTGCCAGGCCGCAAGTCGGCAAGGCCGGGCAGGCAATCGAAGCGCGCGTGAGGACGGTTCCCTGGCGCTCCACATCCACGCCGTGTTCGGCCAGAATCCGGGTGATGGCCTCGCGGTTTTGCTCCTCGACGTTGACCAGCAATATGTTTTGCCACGGGGTCAGCCGCGATTCCGGCTGGAACTCCTCGACCACCCGCCGCAGGCCGCTTTTGAAACGCCACGCGCCTTCATCCTTGATCCGCCCGTTCTGCACAAACAGGCCGAGAAAATACCTTCCGTCAACTTGCCGCTGCCAGCCGTAAAGATCGCCATGCCGGGTAAAGGCAAAGGGCCGCGCCGCGCCGAACTCAAAGCCGAGGCGGCGCTGCATTTCCTCGCGGAACCAAGCCGCGCCGCGCTCTGCGATGACATATTTGAGCCGCGCATGTTTGCGGTTGGCCCGGTCGCCAAAATCCCGATGCACCGTCACCACGGCCCGGGCCGTTGCGACGACCTGTTCCGGCGCGACAAATCCAATCACGTCCGCCAACCGGGCGAAGGTGGCGCTGTTGCCGTGGCTCATTCCCATTCCGCCGCCCGCCGCCAGATTGTAGCCCGCCAGCCGGCCATTCTCGACAATCGCAATAAAGCCGCAATCGTTGGTCAGCACGTCCACGTCATTGCGCGGCGGAATGACGAAGGCGACCTTGAATTTTCGCGGCAAATAGGTCTTTCCATAAAGCGGGTCGGCGAACTTGGCGTCCTCGCTGGTCAGCTTCAATTCTATGCCTTCGACCCAAATCTGGTGATACGCGCGCGTCTTGGGAAGGAGCGCGTCGGAAACCAACTTGGCCTGGTGTTGCACTTCATCCACCAGGACGCTAGTCGCTGGCGTGGGGGAGGCCATCACGTTGCGGTTGACGTCGCCGCAGGCGGCCAGCGTCGTGGCCGCGGCTTCGTGAATGCCCTTCATGAACTTCCCCAAATTGCCCTTGGTCACGCCGTGAAATTGAAATCCCTGCCGCGTCGTGATGCGCAGCGTTTTGTTGCCGTAATCCGAACTTAAGCGGTCAAACCCAAGATAGACCTTCGGCGGCACCGTCCCGCCGGGCAACCGCCCGCGAACCATGTAAATATACTCTTTGCCGGTCTTGCGTTTATCGCGGTCATCCTGCTGGTAAATCCCGTGAAACTTCAAAAACTCGTAATCGTCCTCTGAAAATCGCTCCTGCGAGGCGTCGGCCAGGGTTTGGCTGATCGTGCCGCAGAGAGTGGGGCAGCCTTCCTTCAATCCCTCATTCCTGCTTAATTTCGGCACCGCCGAATCGTTAATCATAAGCTACTTGGTAATAATAGTTATCTTTTATTTAACTCCACCTTTTCCCTGATGTCAAATTCTTTGATTGCCGGGGAAGTTTGGCGGCGGTCACAAACCGTCGCTCCAAGGGAGAATCCCCCGCCCATCTTCATTGTTGGATGAGGGAGAGCTTGACGCCCATTCGGCGCGGCCCTATTTGCCGGGTCAACCTTAGCCCCGGTCCAGGGCGCGAATAGCCGGTTGGAGGGCTGCCAAGGATCGTTTGCGCCAGACGCCATAAGCCAGGACAACAGCGCCGAGCGCCAACAGGGCGGTCACCGACGGCTCCGGCACGGCTTGCACACCGATGGTCTCGTTGGGGCTGGAGCCGCTGAAGTTGATTGCCCCGGGGTACACGACGGAATCCGCAGGTCCGACGTCGGCGTTCATTTGTGAGGGGGTAATGGTGCTGTCGAAGTTGAAGGTGACGGTGTTGCCCGGCGTAATCGCGGTCCCTTCCACAAACTTGATGGACCCGCCGTCGCCGGCTCCAGTCCAGCCGTCGCTTCCCGAAATGCTGGTGGGCGTGGATTGCAGAAAGAAGCCGCTCGTGTTCCAGCCAAACCAGTAGGACTCGATGGGGGCCGAACCCGTCAGGGCGGTCAAGGTGAGGGTGTATAGGTAGGTCCCGCTGGTTCCAATCTCGCTCCCGGCAATGGTGCTGTCGGCGATGACATTTTGCGCGTTGCCTTGGGACACGGAACCGACCGCGAGGAGAAGGCCCAGCAGGGCGTTGGCCATTGGTTTCATAACATGCTTCATAGGTTTAAGTGCTATGTGAACTTGCGACAACTGCATCCGTAAGATGGCACAAACCACGAAAAGGTTCCAGAAAAAGAGGCGTTTTCCCGCAACTCCCCAATCATTAGCGACTTTCCGGGGAGCGCGACCGTCTCGGTCGCATGCGTCGGCGTCTCGCCGACGCAACGTTACGCCGCCGACAAGTTCACCCGTTCGATGGCAATTCGTGCTTGTCGCTAATGATCAGGGTGCAACTTCTTTCGCCCTGATTACCGCGGGGTAATTTGCGAAAAGGTCACGGCTTGCGCCGGGGCGGCGCGTGGATGGCCTCGCCGTGAAGGGCGTGCGCCGTCTCCATCCAGGCCTCGCTGAAAGTCGGATGGGCGTGGATGGTCCGGCCCAGCTCTCGCGTGGTCCATTCGGCGCGGATGGCGGTGGCGGCCTCGGCAATCAACTCGGTGGCGTGCGGGCCGACGGCGGCGGCGCCCAGAAGCTGATCGGTGCCGGCATCGGCGATCCATTTGACAAAGCCGGCCGTTTCCCCCGCGGCCTGCGCCCTGCCCAGGCCGGCGAAGCGGAACTTGGCGGTCTTGACGGCGCGGCCCGATTTTTTGGCGTCCTCCTCGCTCAGGCCGACGGTGCCCACCTCGGGCGAGGTGAAGATGACGTTCGGAACCAGAGTTTCACAGGCGTGGGGTTTTTGAGTGACAGCGTTGGCGGCGGCGGCCAGGCCCTGCGCAGTGGCGTAGTGGGCCAATTGGGTTTTGCCGGTCACGTCGCCGACGGCGAAGATGTTGGCCGCTGCGGTGCGGCAACAGTTGTCCGCTTCGATGAATCCGCGTTCGCCGGCTTTCAATCCGGCGTTTTCCGGATGCAGGCCGTCGGTGACGGGCTTGCGGCCCACGGCGCAGAGAAGCAGGGAAGCGCGCAGCGTCTGCCCGCCAAAATCGCCGCTCACGCCCTCATCGTTGGCCTGGATGTTTTCCAGGGCCTGGCCGGTGAGAACGCGGATGCCGACAGATTTTTCCATCTGGGCGCGCACTTCACGGCGCACGTCCGCGTCCAGCAACAGCAAAATGTCATCCAGCAATTCGACGAGCGTTACCTTGACACCCAACTGGGCCGCCAGGCAGGCCAGTTCACAGCCTATGAAGCCGCCGCCGAGGACGAGCAGGCTTTCGGGCAGCGTGGTGATGTCAAGAAAACTGCGGCTTTCCACCACGCGCCCGTGGCGGGGAAGAAATCCCGGCATGGCGGAGGTGGAACCGGTGGCGATGATGATTTTCTTCGCGCCGATGCGTTCCGTGGGCCGCGTCACTTCTGGCGCGCCGTCCTTCCAGCCGGCGGGCGGCGGACTTCCCGCCCCGCCGTCAATCTCAATCGTGTTGCGGTCAACAAAACCCGCCGCGCCGGTGAACTGCCTGACCCCGTTGGCGGTGAGCAGTTGTTTGACCCCACCCTTGAGCTGGCCGACGATTTTGTTCTTCTGCGCGATCATGGCGGCGTAATCCAGCGATACGCCGCTGACCGTGATGCCAAAGGCCGCGGCGCGCTTGATCCGGGCCAGGGTGTCAGCGGCCCCGATGAGCGCCTTGGTGGGGATGCAGCCCCAGTTCAGGCAGGCCCCGCCCAGTTGTTCCTTTTCCACGATGGCGACCGACGCGCCAAGCTGGGCCGCGCGGATGGCCGCCGGATAGCCGCCGGGACCGGCGCCAATGACTACAACGTCAAACGTTTCCATAATTCGATTTCTTCAAGTTTTGTTTCTACCGCGATGACCAATGACAAATTCTCAACGGCCAATTTTCAATCAAAAAGTCCGAAATCCTGATGGCTTGCTTCGCCAAACACCTTCCTTCCGCGCGAATGGAGTGCGAGGGGGCTGCCTCGGTCAACGCCCGGCGGTGGGCAGTCGCGGCTTGTCGGGAGCCATGCCATCCATGAGCGAGGCATTGCAAAACGTTCTCAAGCCTCGGCCACCGCCAGGGCTTGCTCGGCGGCCTGCTCCCATTCGCGGGCCAGATGTTCCAGACGCGCGGAATTTGCCGACCACTCCCGGTTCAGGCTCATGGCCTGGCCCGGCTGGCGATAAACCTCCGCATCTTCCAGTGCGGCGGTCAATTCCTTTTGGCGGGTTTCCAATTTGCAGATTTCCGCCTCCAGTTCCGCCACGCGCGCCTGCCGCGCCTTGCGCTCGCCGGAGCGGGCCTGGCGTTGTTCGGCTTCGAGGCGCTTTTGCCCTTTGCGGCCGGTCTTGTCCGCGGGTCGCGCCGCCGGATCGGGGCGCTCCGCTCCCGCGCCGGCCTGCGGCGGCGCGGCGGCGGTTTTGTCCAAATAGTATTGATAGCCGCCCGGAAAATGTGTCAGCCGGCCCGCGTCCACGCGGACGACGTGGTTGCTGATCTGGCGGATGAAATGGACGTCGTGGCTGATGAAGATGAGGGTGCCGGTGAATTGGCGCAAGGCGGCGAGCAGCGCGTCAATGCTGGGGATGTCCAGGTGCGTCGTCGGCTCGTCCATGAGCAGCAGGTTGGGCGGATGCAGCAGCAGTTTGACCAGCGCCAGCCGGCTTTTCTCTCCACCGCTCAGGACCGCGACCTTTTTGAAAACGTCGTCCCCGCGAAAGAGAAACGCCCCCAGCAGCGTGCGGACGGATTCCTCGGTCACCCGCTCCGGAGTGTCCAGCGCCTCCTCCAGAGCGGTGCGGCCGGGCTGGAGCATATCCACACGATATTGGGAATAATAACCGGCCTGGGTGTTGTGCCCCAGCTCGCGCAGGCCCTGCCGCGGATGCACCACCCCGGCCAGGATTTTCAGGAGGGTGGACTTGCCCGCGCCGTTCGGGCCGGTCAGCACGATGCGCTGGCCGCGTTCCGCCTGGAAATCCACCCCGCGATAAATCACGTTTTGGCCGTAGGCGTGATGAATGTCCTTGAGGGTGATGACCTTCAAGCCGCTGCGTTTGGGCTGCGGAAAGTGGAATTTGATAATCTGGTCGGCGCCGTCAGGCGCTTCGATCTTTTCCATCCGCTCGACTTGTTTGAGCTTGCTCTGGGCCTGGGCCGCCTTGCTGGCCTTGGCGCGAAAGCGCTCCACGAATTCCATCTGATGGGCGATGACGCGCTGCTGGTTTTTGTAGGCGGCGAGCAACTGGACTTCCGCCGCCTCGCGCTGAACCAGATAATCGTCATAGTTGCCCCGGTAACGGATCAACTTGCGCTGGCGCAGTTCCCAGATTTGGTTGGTCAACGCGTTGAGAAAAGCGCGGTCGTGCGAAATGAGAAGAATGGCGCCGGGATATTGGCGGAGGTATTCCTGGAACCATTGCAGCGATTCCAAATCGAGATGGTTGGTCGGCTCGTCCAGCATCAATAGATCGGGCGACTGCACCAGCAGGCGGGCCAGGTGGGCGCGCATCACCCAGCCGCCGCTCATTTCGCGCAAGGGCCGGTGAAAATCCTTTTCGCGAAAACTCAACCCGGCGAGGATTTGTTTGGCCCTGGGTTCAAGCTGGTATCCGCCCAATTCATCATAGCGGGCGTGTATGTTGTCATGGTGATCCACTTCATGGTGCGCGGCCGATTGCCCGGACTCGGCGGCCTTGATTTTCCTCTGCAACTCCACGATTTCCGGCGTGATGGCCGTGGCCAGTTCCAAAACCGTTTCATCCCCTGCGGGCGCCGTTTCCTGGGGAAGATGGCCGACGGTGGCGTTTTTCTCCAGTGTGATGGAGCCGGCATCCGGGGACTCGGTTTGGAGAATCATGGAGAAGAGCGTGGATTTGCCCGCGCCATTCGGCCCGACCAGGCCGACGCGGTCCTGGCGTCCGGCCTGGACCGAGACGTCTTCAAACAACGTCTGCGGCCCGTAAGATTTGGCAAGCTCCGAAACAGTCAGCATGAACCGCCATTATAGCCCCGCCGCCGCCGCCAACGAAGCGCAAAATGAAAAATGTGATTCTGTCTGTCCCGCCATGAGCCATCCGCTTTCTGGTGTTTGCCGGCCAATGGGAACGGGCAGATTCTTGCAGAAAGCGAACCAAGTTATTGGCTGACCGCGTTGCCATTTCCTATTTGATTCCCGATACCAAGTACTCGTAAAGCTCCTTTTTTGACGTGCGCTTCCGTAACGCGCGAACAGACACTTCTTCGAAGCCCGCCTCTCGGAACAGCGCGGCAAATATCTGCTCGACGGGCAACAGCACATCGTAGAATTTTGAATTGCCGACGATATAATTCACCTGCCCGCCACATTTCATTACCTTGTAAATTCCCATGGCGTGTTGCATCATATCATGAAAGTATTTATTTACGTAAGTTGCCAGCACTCCACTGCGGGAACGAATCGCAAGGATAATGTTTTCGAAATCCTCAAAAGGAATCGTGCATGGACCATTGGGACTCCATTTTTGAAGATTGCTCGTGGCACAGCCCCAAGTTCCACCAATCGCCTCCCAATCAAGTTCTCCTGCTTGTCGTCCGTTCGTCAGAAAGCCAAGCCAATACATATACGGCCGCAATTCACGGATATAGCTCATACGGTTTGGATAAGGCGGCGATGTGATGGCACAATCGTAATGATTGTGGCGGAGCTTTTCATCTAGCCGCCTCGCGTCAACGAGCGAAACATGCGCTTCTGCTCTCACCGGCGAACCTGCCGCAATCAAAGCGTCCTTTGATGCCCGTCGCCAGCTTGTGGCGAAGTCTGACTTCCTGTCGTAAAACAGGCAAGGTTCGACCGGGCTTTTGAATGACATTGATTGATGGCCAAAGCTCACATTTGCTGCTTCAATCATCACGCGGCAGAACACAATTTTTAGCAGGTTTGCAACCGCCGGGTCGCAATCGGTCGCCTGGATGCCAGTCATGGCGCGCCCAAGTAAATGCAAGGTTTCAGCATCCCACCATTTTTCGATTTCGTGAATTGCCGGAATCCATTCATCACCGCCGGGGGCCATGACTTCGGCAAGCACAGAGGAGGATAAATCCACAAAGTGTTTCAAGTTTGATGGCGTGTAGCTTGCGCATTTCATCCGCGCCAGCCAAACCAGAAAAGGATTGATGTCAATCGTGTCCGCCGGAATGCCGCGCTCGGCGCATACCAGTGCGGTCGTGCCGGTCCCGCAAAATGGATCAAGAACGACTCCATCTGAAAGTCCAAATTCGTCCAGAATGTCTGCTACAAGATGCACTGAGTATGCCGGGGTGAGCCGAAGCCATCCATATCGAGTGTGTTTCAGATTCGCTTTTTGGGTGAGACGCCCTGTGAATCCGAGTCGAGGTTGCTCAATGACGGCGTTCATCGGTTATGTCGAAAGGAGAGTCTTGAGAACATTTTCCACTTCACTCTTGATGCGCGGTGAATGGCGGGCAAAAAAATCAGCCAAATCGTAGCCGACCACCTCACGGCAGAAAGAGTACGCGCTGGCAGTCGTCGAACCTGAAAGAGTACCTGTCAGAAGAACCCAATAATTCTCCCGATAACGCTGTGCCACGTCGCCATCAATTTGGGTCGAGAACAGGAGCAACGCCGGCACATAAAGATTGGCATACGCCTTGGAAGCGTTCGCGATGTCCGCGTTCTGGCGTTTGGAATCTTTGCTCTTGTAACCTTGTCGCGTCTCAAAAACGATCCCCTTGATATTCTTCAGCGTGTCGTCGGGAAGCCGAATCTGTGCGGCGATTTCAGCCAGCCACTTGTGGACTTTTGCGCGGACCTCGATGTTTTTGACATCACCGAGCGCGATTCTGCCGTCAAGCGCTAATGTACGCTGCTTTCCTCCCGTCCCGTCAATCTTGTAGCTCCAAATCGCCTGCTCGCGGTTAAGGCCAAGCCGGTCTTGCAGCATTTGATAAAAGACCCATTGTCCACCAATTCCAATTTGCCGGTATATGGATGTCATGCCACCCGCCGCCTTATGCGCCGCGTACATCAGTGGCGAATCAACTCCAAACCAATGATAAAACGGATCAGCACTGTACAATTCCGTAAATTGTTCCAGCGAAAACCCTCCTTTGCGGCCCTTCCCAAATCTCGGTTTGTATTCCAAACATTTGCGGAGTGCGGTTTGAATCAGGAGAAAATAACGCTCGTCATCTGAAAGGTTGGCGGGCAGCGGCGGCAGCGGACTTGCATTCTCTTCGAGAATGTCCGGTTCAAATGTGGTGTCGCAGTTCAAGGCTGGTTCAAATGTTCTCTTCGTTCATGCCAACCAACGTCTAACACTTTTGTGCGATGGGAACGAGAGCATTTTGGAAATTATTTTCCCCGGGAATCCGGTCGCGCGTGACAATGACGAAGTGGCTTTCCGCGAGCCGGGATGGACGACTCGCTAGCGGCGATGGTCTTGGGTTGGCCGCCGCGGTGGCGGCCTGTTCTGAGACAGCCGGGGTTTTCTTCATCATTTGTGGAAACTAATGCGGAGGCAGCGCGCGGTAAAGCCAAATCCGCCGCAGACCCTCGATCCGAATATCAAGCGAGTGCCTGTTCCATATCCGCGAACAAGTCTTCGAGCGCCTCGACGCCCACCGACAGCCGGATCAAGCTGTCCGAAACTCCCGCCCGCAGCCGCGCTTCGGCAGTCATCCCCCGGTGACTGGACATTGCCGGGCGCGTCGCCAAACTTTCCATGCCGCCCAGGCTCACCGCGTGAAGGATCAAGCCAAGACGATCAAGAAACCGGCAGGCCGCCTCCTTGCCCCCTGCCAGTTCAAACGATAGCAAAGCCCCGCCGTGCTTCATTTGCCGTCGAAAAAGATCGGTTTGCGGATGCGAAGACAGCCCGGGATAATGCACTCGCGCGACCGCCGCCTGACGGAGCAGCCATTCCGCCACGGCTTGTCCGTTGCGGTTGTGTGCTTCCATCCGCAAGGCGAACGTCCGCAGTCCGCGCAGCACCAGCCAGGCATCAAGCGCATTCACCGTTCCGCCCAGATTCTTATGAATTGTCCGTTGCGTCACCGACAATCGTTCTCTCCGCACCAAACAACCGCCGATCATGTCGGAATGGCCGTTGAGATATTTGCTCGTCGAGTGAACGATCCAGTCCGCCCCAAAATCGAACGGATGTTGATTAAAAGGCGTCGCCACCGTGTTATCCACAATCACTGGAGCGCCGCACACCTGTGCCCGCGCCACCGTCGCACGGATGTCTATCAGCCGCATCAGCGGATTCGACGGGGTTTCCAACAAAACGGCTCCCGCCCGCGACACCGCAGACAGCCACGCGTCCGTATCAGTGGAATCAACAATCTCAACCGGCACCCGGTGAATACCGGAGAGGATGCGCAGCAGTTCAGAGCTTCCGCCGTAAATATCATGGTGTGTTACCAGCGGACCATTGCGCCCCTCCAACCCCGCCGTGACCGCGCACAATGTGGCTGCGTTGCCCGAACTGGTGACCAGCGCGTCGGCGCCTCCCTCCAGGCTGGCGATCGCCTCCGCCAACGCTTCAACCGACGGGTTGCCAAAACGCGAATACGCATATCCTTTACGATTCCCGGAGAAGATTTCCTCGGCCTCGGCCGAGGTTCCCAGGTCGAAGATGGAGCTTTGCGCGATGGGCCGCTGAAAAGGCTGGTTTGTCCCGCCGGGCGCGCGACGGCTGGCGCCTGCATGGGCGCACCGGGTGGCAAATTGGAGTGAATCGGCGCTCACCGCAGCCCCCAAAAAATGTATCCTGCGCCGGTCACAACCTCCCGACAGCAGCAGCATTGACCGTCATCAACTCCCGTCGCGAATGGGATCGTTATCATGTTGTTGTTTTACGGCACATCGGCAAGTGAAGCAAGGGATCGGTAGTGGCTCAGTTTGAATCTTACCGTTTTGGAGGGTTGTTATCTTTCTGGGCAGCTATTTCCCAAGATGGCGGAAATAACCGGCGGCACTCGTTGATAAATTTTTGCCGATTCCCGTCACTCGTAAAATGAAATGAAACCTTATGGCCTTCTCGTTGCCAATCGCCCTCCTTCGTACCGAAAACGGAAGTCTGGCGGCAAATTTCAGGTTGACAAAACCAAGCTAGGCCACGCATCGCCGCAATCAAAGGGAAATCGTTGCAGTGAATGCTCACGCTGAATCTGAAATACTCATTATCGCTCATATCTCATCCTAATCTCTTATTTTTCTTCCCGCATGGCGGAGCAGCTTCCCTTGCGGCGCATGCTTCTCACGCCGCCACATCAAGGACGGCTGCGGGATGCCGCGACGCGACGCGGAGGAACACTTGGGCGGCTCCGCTGGGCGTGCGGCTGACTTGTTCCCAATGGTGCGCGGTGCGAACGCTGATGCCCAATACCTCCGTCAATTTGCGTCGGAAGCCGGACTTCGACCGGCGTGGAGAATTGCCTTGCTATACGTTGTCCGGGTGAACGACGGTCAGCCCTGGAACGCGCTGAAAATCGCCCGCATTCCGCGTCACGACGATGGCGTGGGCCGTGTCGGCGCTGGCGGCGATTAGGGCATCGGGAATTTTGATGCGGACCAATTTCCGGATTTGAATCGTCCGCTCCACCACCGCGTTGGAAACAGCCACTTCTTCAAATTCGCTCAACAACCGGCGAACGGCTGCCTCTTCCTGCTCGTTGAGATTGGGAAAACCGAGGACTTCAATCCGCGTGATTGCCGAATAGATCACCGAAACTTCAGACCGCTTCCGGGCCTCCCGCAAAACACGCACCCCATGCGGCAGGCCGGCCAGCGCGTCAATCAGGACGTTGCTGTCCAGAAGCCAGCGCATCAGTCACGATCCCACTCAGCGCGAACCTCACGCTGCCAGACACTGCTGTCCATGTTGGGCCGGCGAAGAACACCCAGGGACGCTTCCACCGAGTCCCAGTCGGTGCGATGGGGCGTTTCCGGCAGCAGTGTGACCAAGGCGCGCCCGTGCTCCGGCAGGCAGGCGCCTTCCGTTGGGATGACCCTGCCGTCCGCGATCTCAGCCTCAATCGTCACATAAGTCATGCGAACACAATGCCCCGAAAATCAGTTTGAATCAAGCGCGGATTCGCATCGGCAAAGGAACCGGTGCAGCCTGCGGTGTGCGGTAAAGGCAATTCCGCCGCAGACCTTCGGCATTCTTCTTGCAGCAATCGTCAATCCGTCTCTGCTTCCCCGTTCCGGCGCAGGGAGCACAGGACCAGGGCGCAAAGCGCGAAGGCCAGCAGCGTGCCGCCGATGATCAGCAGACGGTTGGACGGCGACGAGGCCTCGGCGATGGATGCGTCGAGCCGGAGGTTCAAATCGGCCCACTGATCCACGGCGACCGCGCGCTGGAAGGTGAGAACGCGGCCCTCCTCCGGAATGCTGGCGCGGATGCCGGCGGGATGGTTGACCGCCGCGTCCTGCTGCTGGATGAGCTTTTCCGCCAGCCGCGTGAAGGCGGTGTTTTCGTCAACGGTGTTGTTATCCAGTATGTCCTTGGCGTCCTGCTGCGTGTAATTCAATTCGGGCCGGCTGCGCAGATCGCGCATTTTGCCTCCCAGCGCCCCCGCGTCGCCGGCGGCGGCGGATTGGCGGGCGTTGAGGCCGATCAGGGCCTCCTGTAGTTTGATGTTGTGCAATTGCACGCGCGCGTCTTCGTTGAAGGCGGGGTCGTCGGTGGAAAGGCCGTAAGCGGCCTCAAAGGCGCGCCGGGCCTGCTGCGGACTGCCCTTGACCAGCGAACTGTTGCCCAGATTGTAATACTCGCGCGCCTCCTCGGTGCGGGCCTGGCGCAGGGTGGATTGGGTCTGAAGATAGAATTGCGGATCTAGCGCCGTGCCGGGCGATTTCAGCTCCTGCCCCTGCAATTGCAGGGAGCCGCTCCAATGTTTGACAAGCCATTTGCCGCCCAGGGCCACCCGCCAGGTGATGTTTTCCAGCGGCAAATCGAATTTGGGCGCGAACAAATCCAGATGCAGCGCGCCCGCCCCATCCGCGCCGGCCCGGCAGGAGTAGAAGACTTCCACGCTCACCGGCTGGTTGCCGCGGGACTGCTGTTCGAGCGGGATGAGGTAGTTGGTTTGTTCGCGCCAGGGCCAGACGCCGTTATCATTGACAAAAGCGAACCAGAATTCCGCGCCTTTCGGCAGGTTCAGGCTGAGGAGGCGCTTGTCCCCCGGAAGGATTTCCAGGCGGGCACGGGTGAGCATGACGCCGTCGTCGGAGGCGACCGAGTCCAGGGCGATTTTGTTGACATGGGCGGGCAGCAGGCGGGCGGCCTCGTGGCGTTGCAGCTTCAAGGGCAGTTGGAAGTCTGGTTCCAGCAGCCGGTAGGTGAGGCTGGCGGAAACGGAGGGAAGGTCCTTTTCCAGAGCGCGCGGAATGCTCTGCCATTCGGCCAGTTGCAGCGCGGCGGGAAGACGGTCCACCGTCACTTCCAGGCGCGGGTCCGATTTGATGGTGAGGAAGCCGCGCTGGGCGTTGACCTCCTCCGCCCGCACGCTCCAGAGCGAGGTCTCGGTCGCCCCGGCGGCGACGGGAGTTTGATAAGTGACTTGCAGCAAATACTGGTTGATGACGCGCCGGTCCAGTTTGACCTCCCATTCCTGCATCCCGTTGGTGACGGCGTTGGTCATCTTCAGAAAATCGGAAACCTGATCCCCCTGGAAACGCACGCTTTCGGCATTGGCGGGAAGGAGCACGCGGAAGCCGCGCAGGCCGGCATTTTGGATTTGATTGGCCGTGATCTTCATCTGTGCCTCGCCGACGGCGGCGTGCTGGAGGCTGGTGACCTCGATCCACGGGTCCACCTGGTCAATGTCAAGCGCAAGGCTGGCCGGAACCTGCAACAGGCTGAAGGCCAGCACCCCTTTTTGGCGGATGCCCGACTTCTGCGGATCCAGCTGGGTGTAGCCCTCCCGCGCCGCGGCTTGCAGGCCCATCCCCTGCTCGGGTACAATCAGCAGGGTGCCGCGCTGTTTGTTTGCTTCGCGCACCACCACCTGCGGAACCTTCCAGCCGCGCGCGGTCTTGACTCCGGGACCGGCGAGAGTGATGGCAAATTCCTGGCGGCCCAGCGTCTTACCTGTCAAATGCAGCGTGATGACGCGCCCTTCCTCCGCCTTGAGTTCTGTCCACTGGCTCAAGGCCGCGCCGCTGATGGAATCCACGTCGAACCCGGCCGGCATGACAAAGCTCAGGTTGAATATGCCCGCCCGCGTGATGTCCGCCGTGAAGCTGTCCGCCAGCGTGGTGTGATCTTCGCTCAACGACAACGTGTCCCGCGTTTCGACGCGCACGTCTGGTTGCACAGCCGAGGCCTTCAAGGACAGGGTGGCCGTCGCGTCCGAATAACGGAAGGCGCGGCGCAGGGTCAGGCCGGGAATCTGTCCCCGGAAGGCGGTCGAGGCGTCCATCGGGAAATCCTCCAGGTTGATGGGGGACAGCGAACTGGGGTTGACGCTGTCAAGTTGAACTTCATCGCTGGTGGCGATGCCGGCTTCGCCGACGATCTGGCCCGCCGCGTTGTCCACCGTCACCAGACCGAGCGATTGCTCGAAGGGCAGGGGACCGGTGGCCACTTGCGAGCGGATGAGCAGGGTAAAGGGCCGCGACAGCGCCGGGTTCAGCGCCACCCGCAGCTTGCGCGTGTCGGGATCGAAGCGCCAGGCCGGCGGGGTGGCGGCGGCGTTGGACGGTTGCGACGGATCAATCACGTCGGTAACGGTGGCGCCCGCCGGCACGTTGAAAGTCAATTCGGAAAGTTCACCCTGGGCGGGTCGGATGGAAACGGCGTGCGCGCCTTCCACCACTCCGCCGGAAGGGACGAACAGTTGCGCCATTTCCGCGTAGAACACCGGTTTTTCCCGTTTGACATCGCGGCGGCGCGGCCGCCAACTGACCGAGGCGCTGGCCGGCGACAACACCAGCGTGGCCACGGTGTTGGTCGTGGCGTGGTCGCAGGCAATGGAAACCGCCTGCGGCGAAAGCACGTCCACGTCAAGATTCACCACGGTCAGGGTGAGGCGGTTGATCAACCCGTAAGGCGCGGGCAGGGCGAAGCCCGTCCCGGCCGGGTCCGTCGCGACGCGAATTTCGTATTGCTCCTCGATGTCGAACGTCCCGTTCTCCTGGGCGACAATTTGCTGCGCGAATTTTGATCCGGCCGGTCCCGCCTCCAACTTGAGCGAGCGGGCCGGAAACTGGACGTGCGTCAACACGGCCGGCCCGGCCAGGAGCGGAAGACTCTGGCCGCGGAGCGCCTGCCAGCGGATTTTGGCGGTGCCCAGCGCCATTTTATCTTCGACGCGAACCGTCTGCGTGACGTTGTCTGGAATGGCCGCTGCGGGAACGGCGGCGGATTTCGCCGGGGGCGGTGTCGCGGGCTGTGCCTGGCTGTGGAGGCAACTCAGACCAAAGAAACCGGCGGCCAGCAGGACGAGCGTCGCTGGCGCGGCCCCGTCGGAGGGCGCGGCGTGCGTGGCCGGTTTGCGTGGCAGCCGGGAAAGCTGGCGGAGAGCGGGCAGGACAACGTGGCAGGCCAGAAACGCCGGAAGAATCCAGAGGAAGGCCGGCGCGCCGTTGGGAAATCTGAGGGCGGCCCAGGCCAGGAAGGTCCAGCCGAGAACGAACGCCGCCTGTTTTTGGCCCGGCGCAACGCTCAACCATCCGGCAATCCAAAGGGCCAGCGCCGCCAGCGCGGGCCAGCCCAGGGCCAGCGTCTCGGCGGCGGTGGTCTTGTCGGCCACGTTGGACACCGTGATTTGCAAGGCGCTGTCCGGCGGCTGCACCGGCGCGAGGAACGCCAAGCCCGGCGGCGTCGAACCCCGCTCGCCGGCGGCCAGTTGCGCGAGATGCCCCGCGCCATAGAGCGCCAGGCCAAACGCCATCGCTCCCAGGATCAAAACGCAAAAATGCAAACTGCCATATTTGACAACTCCGGCCCGGCTTCCCCAGCGCAGCGCCAAGGCCAGCGCGAGCATGACCACGACCGCCAGCGCCAGTTCCAGCGCGCTGCCCGTTCCGCTCCCGTTCAACAGGCGCGCCAATTGCGCGAAGCCCGAGACGTCCGGCGCGGCATGGGAGGGCAGCAGCGAGCCGGTCTGATATTCCAGCCGCCGGCCCGGGTCCGGGTCAATCTTCCATTCCGCCAGCATGACCGGCGCGCCGGCGATGGGCGCGCTGACGGTGACTTTTTCCGCGTTGCCGGATTGCGAAGCGAGTTTCAAATCCAGCTCCAGCACGCCGTTCGGGTCCGCGCTCTGCGGCAGCGGGACCAGACTGGCCTTGCCGTCCGAAACCGGAACGGCGGAAACGCCGTTGATGGAGGCCGACCACAACGCCGCCCCGGCCGGAATGGTCAGGCGGAAATTGGGATTGCCGCGATTCTTGATGAAGAAGCGCGCGTCGGTCACGGCCTGTCCTTCCTTGGAGATGCGGGTCTGGAAGGAAGCGCGGTCCACGATCTGGCTGACGGAATCGCCCTGGGCCAGCGGTTGCAGAGCCAGCCGCAAATTGAACGGGCGCACCGTGTAGCGGTAGGCGGCCAGAATCGGCGCGTCAAAGAAAAGGCGGTAATCGGCCGGCACTTCTCCCGGCTCCAGCGGCAGGAGGCCGGGGGATACTTCCGTCGGCCTGACCTGGAACTGATAGGCGCTGATGACCAGCGTGTAGCCCTGCTCGGACTGCGCGTCCAGCGGGCGCGCGCCGGTGAACAGGAGCGTTTCGCCCTGGCTCTTGAAGGGGCGGTCGTAAGTGGCCAGCAGCGTGTAAGGGCCGGCCACGGGCGTGTGCAATTGCACGACGTAGCCCCCGTTGGTTTTTTGCCAGTTGCGAATGTCCTTTCCCGTGAACTCCACGTTGTAGTATTCGTCTGACAATTCCACCCTGAAGGACGACACCGGCGCGCCGGAAATCACATAGTTGACAAGACTGCTCCCGTAGGCGATGCCTTCGCCGATGGAGAACAGATGCAGCCCGTCGGCCAGCACGGTTTGCGGCAGCCGTTCGATTTGCATCACGGCCTGCCAGGCCGCGTCGCCCGCCGATTCGCTCAACCGGAAGGCCGCCTGCAGACCCTCGACTTTCCCGGGATAATAGGCGGAGGCGATGTCCGTCAGCCCCTGCGTTTTTTCCGGCGTGACGCGGAATCCGGGATCGGAGGAAACGCCGATAAAACCGCGCACCGATTTGGCCTTGAGGACTTCCAAGCGCGGCAGCGCCCAGTTCGACTGGCCCAGCGCCTGATTGTGTTCCAGGCGGAGTTGCACGAGTTGCCGGCCGGAAACCGGCTGGCCATAGACCAAACGCAATTCGGCGTTGGTTTCATCCGGCGGTTCAGTCAGGAAATAATCGCTCAATCCCGAGGCGTTGAGGCGCGCAATGGCGTACCCTTTGGGAAGTTTGAGCAGCAATTCGCGCAACGGCGCCTCGCGCACGTCCAATTCAAGCTGCGCGTCAATCACCAGTTCGTTTTCGCCGTGGTGATAGTCCAGCAATTCCGAAACCGCCAACTCCGGCAGAATCTGGTCCGCCCGAATCCGCAGCGCAAAATCCGAGCCGGCGAAGCGATAGACGAACCGCTGGTTGCCCGCCGCGCGGAAAATCGCCCGCGTCGCGTCGGTCTCCGGGAATTGGTCGGGCGAAATTTGCGACGCGCCGCTGGCCTGGGCCACCTCCAGCCGCACCGCCCCTTCGTTGACAATGCGAAAATAGCCGCCAAAGCGCGTGGCGTTTTCCGGGCGCAATTGCAGCACCTCCGCCGTCTGCGGAAAAACGCCCAGCGGCGTCTGCGTCTGCACCAAAATCGCGAACTGGTCCTTCTGCGGCTGATTAAGCTGGATTACCAGCCGGCGGTCGCTCGAGTTGGGCACCGCCTCCGGCGGATTCCACGCCAGCACCTGGTCCCCCTGCACGCGCGTGACTTCCCCTTCGCCGCGCAGCAACAGCGTCACCCGGTTGAGTTCCCCTTGCATCACCTTGAAATTCAGCAGCGCCGTCTGGCGCATCAGGCCGGGCAGCACGTTGACCTGCGACCACATCTCGCCGGAGAAGAAAAGTTTGCCTTCCGTTTCCGGCGCGGCTTCCTTCCACGAAAATCTGACCGCGCCGCTGGCCGGTAAATAACTCACGAAGTCGCCGCCCTTGCGTTCCGGCCGCGCGCCGCCGGGGAACTGGAACTGTGTCTCCGCCGCCAGTCCTTGCAGCACCACCGGCTGCAACACGCTGGGCGCGACCTGAAAATCCACTCCGTTCCAGTCGTCCTGTTGCCGCACCGCCGCGCTGAACCGCACCCGCAGGGGGAACACGCCGCGGCGGTCAAAATCGAGGTAGAAATGGCTCTTGTCGGCCCGTAGTTGCTGGCTGCGATTGGTGTCAATCTCCGTGAGCGCGACCGGGCCGGAGAGCAAATCCAGCGTGCCGCCCTTCATGTCCTCGACGTGCGCCGTGGCCGTGAGCGTGAAATCCGCCAGCCCGCCGCTCAAATTGCCCGCCAGCTTGAAATCCGTCAGCGTCACCGCCGCCCCCGATGCGGTCGGCCCAACCGCGCGCGGCCCCGTATCCGTGACACAACTGGTCAACAACAATACAAAAAGAACAAACGACGTGGTTTTCATGGTATTTCTCACTTGCCGGCATTGGCGGTTGTTTTTATGACTTCAACGTTTTTGGGGATGGCTGCTGGCTCAAAGGCAACCTTGCCGCCGGTCCAAAAATGCACTTCCAGAACGTAATTGGTGTCGTTGGCAGTTCGGGTGATCCCGTCCTTATGCCCATCCATCCAAGCTCGCGGAGCGCCCTCCACCTTCCAGTCGCAAGGCCGCCGGTTCCCGCCTCCCAGATCGAAGGCTTCGCCCGCCCCGTCATGCAGAATCAGCCGGTGCTTTTCGATGGACTGAATCTTCGAGTAAGCTTCCAGAAAAGCGTCAAAATTGGTTTTCGTTCCGGCAAAAAAGAACGTGTCCCCTGCGTTGACCCATAATCCGCCAACCCGATTGCTCGTGTTCACCAAATCGCTCATCCCCTCCGGCCAGGAGGGATTGCTGACCTCCTTGCCATTGGGATAGTCCGCCCCCATGCCCTGCGCGCGCCCCGCCCATCCAGTCAACAGTACAACCAACACGGCCAACGACAAATTCTTCATAGATTTATTCATTCTGCATTCTGCATTCTGCCTTTTGCATTTTGCATTCTGCATTCTGCATTCTGCATTTCTTTCATTTCCCCGAGACGCTCTTCGCCTCGCGTATCATCGTTTCCAGCAGCTTCGGCCGCGCGTCGGCCCCATAAACCTCCGGCACCCCGCGCAAATAGCCCAGCAACTGGTCCGGCGTCACTCCACCCGCGTACGGGCTTCCCGCCAGCCATTCCGAAAACGCCCCCGCCGTCGCCGCCAGCCGCATGGCCGGGCCGGCCTGGTCCAGCGCCGCCGCCGTCCCCGTGTAAGGCACCTGCCACTCGCGCTCGTGATAAAGCTCCGTGCCCGGCTCGCGATAACGCGCATGCACGGTGCAGATCGGGCCGTCCCCGGCCGGATTGATCTGCACCGTGTAGAGCGCGTTCCCCGATTCCGCCGCGCCCATCTGCGCCGCTTTTACCGTGTTGTCGCGGAACTCCTCCTTCTTGAGCTGGTCCTTGGCGTAGCCGATCTGGCGGTAAGCTATGACGCGCGCCGGATTAAACTCCACCTGCACCTTCACGTCCGAGGCCGCCACCCGCAGCGCCCCCGCCAGTTGTCCGGCGAACCCCGTTGCCGCCTCTTCCGGCGTGTTGATGAATCCATAGCGCCCCCCTCCGGCGCGCGAAATCACTTCCAGCAAATTATCGTTGTAATCCTCCCAGCCGACGCCGAAACAATCCAGCGCCACGCCCTGGGTGCGGTTGGCCTCCACCTTCTTCTTCAAATTATCCGGCTCCACGTCGCCGAGATTGGCCGCGCCGTCGGTCAACAACACAACCCGGTTCTCGCCGTTCGCCAGGTAATGGCGGAAGGCCGTCTCGTAAGCCAGCCGCATCGCTTCCTCCAGATTCGTGCCGCCTTCCGGCGTCAGCGCCTCCAGCGCGTCCACCAACGAAGCCAGTTGATTGCCCGGCACCCCGTCGGCCCACAACCGCGCCGTGCGCGAGAACACCACCACGCTCACCCGGTCCTGCGGCTGCAATTGCGCCGCCAGCACCCGCAGCGCCTCGCGGATGATGGCCACGCGGTCGGCCCGCTCCATCGAGCCGGATTTGTCCAGCAGCAAAACCAGGTTCAGCGCGCGCCCCGCCTGCCGTCCCTGCGCCGCCGTTTTCAACGAGAACCGCAGCAGATCGCGATTGGGCGCCAGCGGATAACCGGCCCGTTCCCACGCGAAACTGAGCGGGGCGCCCGGCGCGGCCTGTGGATCGCGATAATCAAAGGCGTTGATAAACTCCTCGCTCCGCACCGTGGCCGCGTCCGGCAAGGCCCCGTTCTGCAACGAAGCCGCCGCCAGCTTGAAGGACACATCGCTGACGTTTAGCGAGAACGTGGAAAAAGCGCTGTCCCGTGTCTGAATCTCCGGCTGCGGCACCGGCGGCGGAACGGCCGGCTTGCGCGGGCCGGCAGTGTCGTAATTGATGTTGGCCTTGGAAGCAGTTGGAGCGCCGCTCGAGATAACGCCGCCATTTGTGTATATTTGAGCAAGACCGCCTATCCGGCCGGCTGTGGTGCCGGTGACCACTTTGAAATACTTGTCTCCGACGGGGACGACGGTAATTCCGTTCGTGGCCAGCGCGGTTTCCAGCGCCATGATCGCTTCAGACTTGGTCAGGTTGGTCTGGGTCTTAAGCGTCAAGAGCGTCCCCTTTTCAATGGCATTTGGCCCGGTAGATTGGGTGAGCGGCGTGCGCCCGATCAACGGTCCGTACACTTCGTTTAGCACCTTTTCTGTGGGCATGATGAAATCGAAATTGATATTTGCTGTTTCGCCAGCCTGAGCGGAATCAGCAACTTGGAAGTTGGCCTTGGGTTCAAGTAAGGTGCCGCTCACGAAAGCGCCGTTTGTTCCTGCCACGCCGGTCGCAGGACGCGCGGCTTTCGGCTTCTCCACAGGGTTTCTCTTCTTCAGAACATCTTCTTCTGCGAGAGCCATGTTATCGCCAAGAAAAATGTTACCGCCGGCCAATTGCAATGCACCGGCACCGTTGGTAAGAGTGATGGTGCCGCTGTTGTCAATGCGGTTGGCGGCGTAAGCTCTTTTCATCGTCGCGGGCGCGCCACTCGGGGAATCCGCCGCGTATTGGTTCGGCAAATAAACTTGCGTCTCGGCCCCATTTGTCGCTGTGATGGAAAGCTGCCAAGTCCCTTTCGCCTGTTCCAGTTCGCTTCCAGCTTTGGACCTTTCAAGGCTGGTGGAAAATCTGAAATCCGGTTCGGCAAAAGCCAACGTGCCCACGCCTCCTGAACGCTGTGCATTTACGTACCCAACTGCCGCGCTAGAATTCACCTCTCCGGCCGACCCTGCCATAAGTTTCCCGTCTCCATTGATCTCATTCTGCTGGTAGGGCGAGACTCCGTCGAGCCGTGACTCCCGCGCGCCGGCTTGCATCCGCCCCAACAGGGCATTTTGCTCCGCGCTGTCGCTCGAGGAAGACCTCGCGCGTTGCGAGAACGATTCCTGCGATGCTCCCTCATCCGCAAATAGCCGGTAAAAAACATTGGTATTGCCTAGCTGCGGGGACGTGCTGGATCGCGTTTGATTCTGTAGCGACAATTCAGCGCCCCCAACCAATAGGTCCGATGTATCACCATTTCCCCCTGTCCTACCCACAACCAGGCCGTTGGTCGCGGTTGCGGCAACCCCGGAAGAGCGGCTATCATCATAGAAGCCTCGGTTGGTTCGACCCGAAATGACAACGCCGTAATCCATACGTTGACGCGCCGTGTCGTCCGTGATGGCGGCGGGCGACGCAGTACTGGCGGCGGCTGACGTGGTAACAGTGACACCCTCGTTTGCGGCAGTTCCACGCTCCCGGAGGCTTTCCCGGAGACTCTCAAGCGCCTCTGCGTCAACTCCTCCCACACCCCCACTGGCCACTAGGGTACCACTAACGGTACCTCCAGCGCTAACACTTCCGCCGAATCCGCCCCCAACCCCCACACCCACCCC